>Ga0209347_1000523_pt1 | contig 94102 bp, 83 predicted proteins | sample AutmiccommuBRH23_FD_187382 | JGI IMG/M metagenome (GOLD analysis project Ga0209347, IMG submission 187382) | Deep subsurface microbial communities from Mt. Terri, Switzerland - Autotrophic microbial communities BRH/23 (SPAdes) (version 2) | ecosystem: Environmental > Aquatic > Deep subsurface >...
TTTTCCAGGTCGCCGCGGAACAGCATGGCACCCATCGGCACGCCACCCGCCATGCCCTTGGCGACGCACAACACGTCGGGGCGCAGATCATAGTGCTGGCAGGCAAAGAGCTTGCCCGTGCGGCCAAAGCCGGTCTGCACCTCGTCGATGATTAGCAGAGCGCCGCGGGCATCGCACAATTCGCGCAGCCCTTGGAAATACTCGGCACTGCCGGGGTTGACGCCCCCCTCGCCCTGCACGACCTCCACCAGCACGGCGGCGGTGTTGTCGCCGATAGCTTCTTCCATCGCGTCCAGCCGGTCATAGGGGACGTGATAGAAGCCAGGCACCAGGGGCATGTAGGGTTCGCGGTATTTGGGGTCCCAGGTGGCGGACAGCGCGCCCATCGTGCGGCCATGAAAGCCTTTGATGGTGGCGATGATTCCCGGTTTGCCGGTGCTCAGGCGGGCCAGCTTGAGGGCCGCCTCGATGGCTTCTGCACCGGAATTGCACAGGTAGGCGCGATCCAGTCCGGCAGGGGCCAGGGAAATCAGCCGCTCCAACAGTTGGGCGCGCACGTCATTGTAAAAGATCTCGGGGCAGGTGATGAGTTGTTCCGCCTGGAGCCGAATGGCCTGACTGACGGCGGGGTGACAGTGGCCGACGAGGGCCACGCCATGCCCACCGACGCAGTCGATATACTCGCGGCCCTGGTCATCCCAGACGCGCGCGCCCCGTCCGCGGACGATGGCTACCTCGCGTTTGGGGTAGAAACCGCTGGTATAGGAATTCTCTTGTGTGATGATGTCCAAGACAGCAACTCCTTCTTTTCTTGTGTGGCCGAACTCATCCTTATACGTAAGTGGTTGAGGAGGAAACCTCACCCCCTCTCCAGTTTTGGCGAGGGGGCAGTATGCCAGCACGGCAGAGATACCTACAATGATGAGTTGCCGGGACAGCTCATGGACTCGCTATCCGGCGGGTTCCAGACAGCAGGCTGGCTTTAACCGATGACCGTTCCCTGGCCTGCCAGCGCGGCCCTGACCGGCGCCTCGATGCGCGCGTCGGCAAAGGTGACCTTGCCCACACCCTGCTGGATGGCTTCCAGCGCGCCCAGCACCTTGATGCGCATGCGCCCCTCAGCGTGTTGCATGGACTCCTCGATGTGCTTGGGGTCGATGTGCCGAATCAGCGTGCTCTCATCGGGAAAGTTGCGCAACAAGCCGGGCACGTTAGATAGGATGATCAACTGATTGGCCTTCATCGAGGAGGCGATCATGGCCGCTGCCCGGTCGCCGTCCACGTTGATGGCTTCACTCTCAAAGCTGATGGCGGGCGGGGTGACTACGGGCAAGTAGCCGTTGTCCAGCAGCAGGCGCAGCAAACCCACGTTCACCTGCTCCACCGTGCCGGTATAGTCGTCCCGCAGCACGCGCCGTCGCCCGTTCTCGATGATCTTGATGGCTTCTTTGCGCTTGCCTTCCAGGAGACGCCCGTCCAGGCCGGACAGGCCCACGGCGTTGACACCGGCGGCCTGTAGCCGTTCGACGATGCCCTTGTTCACCTCGCCGCAGTAGACCATCTCGAATATCTGGAGGGTCTGGCGGTCGGTGCGGCGGCTGGTATAGCCGGACACGGAGGTGACGAATTGGGGCGGGTGGCCCAGTTGCTCGGCGACGACGTTGGTGCGATGCGAGCCGCCATGTACCAGCACGATGCGCTCTCCCTCTTGAACCAGCAGGGCGATGTCGCGGCACACAGCATCCAGGTCGATCCCTTCACTGCCCCCCACTTTAACGACGATCACGGCGTTTCCTCCTGCGAAACTAGACCGGGTGCAGGCCGGGGAAGCCCAGTCCGGCGGTTTCTTCCCAGCCACACATCAGGTTCATACACTGTACAGCTGTCCCAGAAGCGCCCTTCATCAGGTTGTCAATGGCCGCAATTGCCACGATGCGCCCCGATTCGGGATCGAAATCAAAGCCTACGTCGGCATAGTTGCTGCCCGCCAGGATTTTCGGTTCCGGGTAACGGTAGACGCCCTGGCGCTCGCGGACGATGCGCACGAACGGCTCCTGGCCGTAGGTTTGGCGGTAGACTTTCCACAGGTCCTTGAGCTCCAGTTGCCCCGCCAGCTCCGGCTTGACAAAGGCGTGAGCCGTAGCCAACACGCCGCGCACCAGCTCAATGGCTGTCACGGACATGTGCACGGGGACGCGCTCGCCCTCCCGGCTCAACGCCTGGACAACTTCGGCGGTATGGCGATGGCCGACGGGGGCAAAGGAGCGGACCACATGGCTGCGGTCGGGATGATGGGAGGAAGGGCCAGCAGAGGCGCCGCCCTCAGACGAGCCAGCCTTGACCTCGACGATGACGCCCCGCGAGCGGTCCACGATGTCGGCGGCGAACAGCGGCCAGGTGGCCAGGATAGTTGCCGTGGCATTGCAGCCCACGCCGCTGACATAGTTGGTGCCCTGGATAGCCTGGCGGTTTATCTCTGGCAGGCCATACACGAATTTGGGCAGCCATTCCGGGGAGGTGTGGCTACTTTCATACCATTTGACATAATCATGAGTATCGCGCAGGCGAAAGTCCGCCGACAGGTCGATGATGCGCGGGGCCAGCTCCGCTAGCTTCTCGATGCGCTGCATGGTCTCGCCGTGGGGCAGGGCGACGAACAGAACGTCGCACGGCTCCAGCGTGGAGATGGACGCGAACTTGAGCGTGGTACGGCTGCGCAGGTTGGGGTGCAGGGCATGCACGTATTTGCCGGTGTTGCTCTCGGAGGTCACCTGGCCGATCTCGACGTTGGGATGGTCGAGCAGCAGGCGGAGCAACTCGCCGCCCGCGTAGCCAGAGCCACCGATGATGGAAGCGCGCAGTCGGCTCATGCCTCGCCCCTCCCGACCTTGAGCACATAATCCACGACCTTGTTGGGGATGTCCACGCCGGTGGTATCAATGCTATTGCGAAATTCCATCGTATAGTTCACTTCGTTGACCAGCAGTTCGCCGCTGGGGTCTTCCAGGATGTCGATGGCAACCACGCCTCCGCCCACCGCCTTGGCGGCGGCGCGAGACAGTGCGTCCATCTCGGGCGTGATCGGGCAGTTGGTGGCCTTGCCCCCGCGCGCCGTGTTGGTGATCCAGTGTTCGGAGGTGCGGTAGATGCCGCAGATGGTCTCCCCGCCGACCACGAACGTGCGGATGTCCCGCTGGGGCTTGTCGATAAAGTCCTGGATGTAAAAGATGGAATGGTGATAGGTACCCAGGACGGTTTTGTGCTCCAGGATGGCCTCGGCAGCCTCGCGGTCGTTGACTTTGGAGATCAGGCGACCCCAAGATCCCACGGCGGGCTTGAGCACGACGGGATAACCCAGCGTCTCGATGGCCTGCATGGCCGCTTCCGGGGTAAAGGCCAACATGGTGCGCGGGGTAGGTACCTTGTTGGCGATCAGGGCGCGGGTAGTGGAGAACTTGTTGCCGCAGGTATTGGCGACCTCGTAGGTGTTGACCGTGCGCACACCCCACGAGTTGAGCAGTTCTAGCGAGTACAGGGCACGGGAGTGGTTGATGCAGCGCTCCAAGATGACGTCGTAGGCCTGCATCTGCTCCCCATGATGCAGATCGAACACGAGCTCTCGGTCGTCGATCAAGTCGACGGCGATACCCCGTTGTTCAAAGGTCTGCAGCAAGAGCTTTTCCTCCACGCGTACGCGGGACATTAACATTCCGATTTTCATTTCAGCTCCTTGCTAACCGTTCTACGACGGATTGAGTGACTGCTGTAGTAGTGGCGCTGCCGCCCAGATCGGGCGTGTGCGGGCCATCGCGCAATGTGGCTTCGACGGTCTGGCGGACGTTGGCAGCGGTCTGCTGCTCACCCAAGTGATCGAGCAACATGGCTACCGCCAGGAAGGTGGCTATGGGGTTGGCGATCCCCTGCCCGGCGATGTCCGGGGCAGAGCCGTGAACCGGCTCAAACAGGGCGTGCGTTTGGCCGATGTTGCCAGAGGGCGCGATACCCAGACCGCCCACCAGCGCCGCCGCCTCATCGGACAGGATGTCCCCGAACAGGTTGGTCGTAACCAGCACGTCAAAGCGTTCGGGGTCAGTGATCAGGCGCATGGCGGCGGTATCCACCAGCATTTCCTCGGTCCGCACTTGCGGGAACTCGTGCGCTACATCAAAAGCCACCTGGCGGAAGAGACCGCAGGTGGCGCGCAAGACGTTGGCTTTGTGTACGATGGTGACATGCCCTCGTCGCATTGTGGCCAGCCGGAAGGCCAGCCGGACGATGCGCTGCGAGGCGTGGCGGGTGATGACGCGCTCGGTGACGGCCTCGTTCTCATCCGAGCGCTCGCGGCCAGAGTACAACCCCTCGCTGTTCTCGCGCACGATGAGCATGTCAATGCCCTGGCGCGAGGTGGGCACCGGCTGCGAGAGGACGGGCCGTAGGTTGGCATACAGCCCCAGCTCGCGGCGCAAGGCCACGATGGGGCTGCGGTAGCCGGGCACGGGTTGCAACGGGGAGGACACTGCCCCAAACAGGGTGGCATCCGCACCGCGCACGGCTTGTAGTGTCTCTGCGGGTAGGGCGGTACCGTGTCGCTGAAAAGCGTCCCAGCCCGCCTCTGCTGTGGCGAACTCGAACGCGAGACCTGTCGCTTCCAGTAAAAGGCGGCCCGCTTGCACTACCTCATGGCCGATGCCATCTCCCTCAATCAAGCAGATGCGATAGGTCATGCTTCCTGCTCCAGGGGCAGATGCCCATGACGCTGGTAGAACTCGACGATGCCGCCCTCTATCCATACCTGGCGCACCCAGGCCGGAGGCGCTGGCAGGGTGATGGCCTCCTCGCCGGTCAGGATGACCGAGCGCTCCAGGTCCAAGGCCACTTGCTGACCATCACGCAGTGTTCGGGTCAGATCGGCCACAAAGATGGGCAGGCCCAGATTGAGCGTGTTGCGGTAAAAGATGCGGGCAAAGCTGGGCGCGATGATCGCCGCGATGCCGACGACCTTGAGCGCGCGCGGCGCGTACTCACGCGACGAGCCGCAGCCAAAGTTCTGGCCCGCCACGATGATATCCCCCGGCTGAACCTCACGGGCGAATTCGGGGCGTGCCTCGATAAAGGGGTATTTGCCCAGGTCCGCCTCGGAGGTCATATACGGCGCGTAACGGCCCGGCAGAATCTGATCGGTGTCCATATTGTCGCCGAACAACCATACTCTTGCCATGTCTCGTCCTCCTACAGACTCGCCGGATCGGTGATGACGCCGGTCAATGCGGTAGCAGCAGCCGTCTCGGGGGAACCCAAGTAGATCAGGCCCTCTGGGTCGCCCATGCGTCCGCGGAAGTTGCGGTTAGCGGTGGAGAAACAGACCTCACCCGCGCCGATGACGCCCATATGGCGTCCGATACAGGGGCCGCAGCCGGGCGTTCCCACGGTAGCGCCCGCCTCCAAGAGCGTCGTCAGCGTCCCGTCGGCAATAGCGGCTTGCAGGATGCGATGAGACGCTGGGATAACCAGCATGCGTACTCCTTGGGCGATGCGCTTGCCTTGCAGGATGCGCGCGGCGGCTTGCAGGTCTTCCAGGCGGCCATTGGTGCAGGTGCCGATAAAGACCTGATTCACGCGCACGTCTCCCAGGGCGCTGGCGGGGCGCACGTGGTCCACTTCGGGCGGGATGGACACCTGAGAGGTCAGCGTATCCAGGTCCACCTCGATGGTGCGCGCATAGGTGGCGCCTTCCTGCACGCCCAGCCAGGCGGGCACGTCGAACTGCTCCGCGATCTCGCCAGAAGGAACGATCATCCCCGCCTTGGCGCCCACCTCGGTGGACATGGAGCAGAGGACTTCGCGGCCATCCAGACCCAGCCAGTCCACCCCGTGGAACTCGACGGCCTGGTAGGTTGCGCCGTCCAGGCCGAGCAGGCCGCACAGATGAAGGCTGATATCCTTGGGGCTGACGTAGGGGCGGAACCGGCCCTTGATCTGCACGCGGACCGTTTCCGGCACGCGCAGCCAGATGCGGCCGCTGGCCAGGGCCAGCGCCATATCGCGGCTGCCGATGCCGGTGCCAAAGGCGCCCACTGCGCCGTATGCTGTGGCGTGGGAATCTGTGCCCAGCACGATCTGTCCGGGCTGGGCCAGCTTTTCCTCGATCATTACTTGATGGCACACCCCGGCACCCACGTCGTAGAAGTGGCGGATGCCCTCGTCGGCGACCCAGCGGCGCACCAACACCTGCGCGTTAGCCGTCTGAGGGGTGGCTGCGGGGGCTACGTGGTCCATGATGACCACCACACGCTCAGGGTCGGACACATGGCTGGCCCCGAGTGTGTCTCGCAGCACGCCGATCACCTCTGGCGTGAGGGAGTCGTGGGTCATGCAGCGATCCACGTCCACGATGACGATCTCTCCTGCCCGGACCGGTCGCCCGGCAGCGTGCGAGAGGATTTGCTCCGATAGAGTGGCAGGCTCGCTTCCGCTCATGTCACGACTCCCCTTTTTGTTCTTGTTCGGAAATCCAGCTACGCAGGACGGTATCCACATCGTCCAGGGTCAGGGGCCGCTCGTCGGCCAATTGCTTGATGTGAGCGGTGACGGCTTTGGCATCGCCGTCGGTGATATCCAGGCTGAGCTGCTCGGCGCGGGCCTTGATGGCGTTCCAGCCGGTCAGCTTGTGGGCGATGCTGATGTAGCGGGTCATCCCAAAGTCCTGCGGAGAGAGAATCTCGTAGGTTTCGGGATTGTTCAGCACGGCCTTGGCGTGGATGCCCGCCTTGTGCGAGAAGGCGGTAATGCCGGTAATATAGTTGTTAAAGGGGATATCTACCCCCACCATCTCGGCGACCATCAGATCCAGATCGCGCAGCACAGGCAGCTTGTACTTACTCACCAGGGAACGGTTCGTGGCGTACACGCGGGCCACCAATCCTCCCAGAGGCGGGATGCCGTTGCGCTCGCCGATGCCGAGGATGCTGGTATCCACGTGGGTGGCGCCCGCCTCCAGCGCGCAGTAGGCGTTGGCGATGGCGCAGCCCGAGTCGTTGTGGCCGTGGAACTCAATGTCACAGGAGACGCGCTGCTTGAGTTCCCGCACCAGGTTGTAGACGCGCAAGGGGGTGGCGACACCGACGGTGTCGGCGATGCCCACGCGGTTTACCCCCAGGGCATCCACCTCCTGATAGATATTGAGGATGTCGGCCGCGTCGCTGCGGAACGAGTCCTCGGTGCTGAAGCGGACTTCTAATCCCTGATCGCGGATATAGCTCACTACGTCGCGGGCCATGCGAATGATGGTGGGGATGTCCTTGCCGTGGCTGAACTGGCGCAGGACGGACGAGGTGCCAATGACCACGTCGATTCCATCCACGCCGGTGGTAGCCGCGAGCCTGGCATCCTCCAACGTGCAACGCACGTGGGTCAGGATTTTGGCCTTGAGTCCCAGGTTGGTTATCGTCTGGCAGTCTTCCAGGCTCTTGGGTGAGGCTGCCGGCGAGGTAAGTTCGATGTACTCCACCCCAAATTCGTCCAGCTTGGCAGCGATCTGGACCTTTTGCTCGGTAGAAAAGTTGGCGCCGACGAACTGTTCGCCCTCTCGCAGTGTCGATTCGATGATATTAAACTTTTCCAAGGGCATGAGATTATTCCCCCCAGTCTTCCTCTTCTTCTGGAGCCAATTCCAGCGTCAGCGGGTCCACGCTGACAACCTCCAACTCGACGCCACAATCGGGGCAGTCGACGATCTCCCCTTCCATCACTTCATCCAACTCAATCTCGGCGGCGCATTCGGGGCACGTTCCTAGCATGTTTCTCACCTCCTTTCCGGTAGGGATGTAGCAGACTCTGCACTAGCTTTTGGGGGAACCATCACCGGGGCGACACTGCAAACCGGGGGCACTGATGGCGAACCTGCCATATATAACAAAACAGCTTTCCCTGGCCTTTCGGTCTTGGAAAGCTGCCCGTTATCGCGTCACGAGGGTGAGCAAGCCTAACCAGACCAGGGGTCCGGCTTCTTGGCCTTGCTCTGCTTCAAAGGGAGGTAGCACAGTCCTTCCCTTTGTGCTGCATACAGTTGGACAGAAGCAATCTGTATCATCCGTCGTAGGTAAACCCTCGTATAGGATACTGGCGGAAGTCTAGCATAGAACGGGCAGGCTGTCAAAATGACCTATGGGATTTGGGCCAGCACGTATGCCGCGGCATAATGAAGTTTGGGAAAATAGTTCGGTAACGACAGATGAGGTGTGGCGATTGAAATCGCGGCTACCTCTGCATCGCCATATATGGCGCGCCTGCCTGCGCAGGCTGGGAAAACAGGGAACCAGTCGCCGAAGGGCGACGCGCCATGTATGGCGATGCAAGGGTTGGTGCAGTTTCAACTGCCGACGGGATGGCATGGCTGGTTACCGAAATAAATAGCTAAACCCCATCATGCCGCGCGGTCCAGGCATAACGGAGCGCGTTGATAGGCGGTATAGCTATGGCAAGGAATCGATGAATGTGCTACACTAGTGACTATCGAGCACTGCTCAGCCATTACGCACCTTTTGTCGGAGGTTTTGATATGCACGTCGGTTCGCAAGTGGGTTATTCGGACGAGAATCTACAGTTCGTTCGCCAGATGGGGGTGGAGTACATCGATACCTGCCCCGCGCAAGGAATGGGTCTGGAGGAGGACGGCTACTGGCACGCCGGTGCGGTGGAGCGACTGCGGGAGCATGTGGAGTCCTTTGGGCTGAAGCTGGCCGCCATGCACTTGCCGCTTACCTCAGGCGGAATCGAGCATCAGGTGTGGCCCAACATCATGCTAGGAACCCCTGAGCGAGACCGGGACATCGAGAAGGTCTGTCGCTCCATCGAGGCGGCAGCCAAGGCAGGCATCCCCACGCTGCTATACAACCTGGCGCTTTTGCCAGTGGTGCGCACCAAGTATCGGACGCCCGGTCGCGGGGGAGTGACCTACAGTCATTTCAACTATGAGGAACTGGCGAATGACCCTCTGCATCCGCTGGGGCGCGTGACGGCGGATATGGCATGGGAGCGGATCGAATACTTTATCGAGCGGGTGATCCCGGTGGCCGACCAGTACGGGGTGCAGATGGGTTGCCACCAGCACGACCCCGGAATGCCTACCGGGGTGGGCTACCGGGGCGTCGAGCGGGTGTTGGGGTGCATGGAGGGGGTGAAACGGTTCATCTCCCTGCATGACAGCCCTTATCATGGCCTCAACTTTTGCCAGGGCACGATCTCGGAGATGTGCACCAGCCCGGATCAGGTGTACGAAGCCATTCGCTATTTCGGCAGCCGTAAGAGGATTTTCTGGGTCCATTTCCGCAATATCCGGGGCGGATTCCTCAAATTTGAAGAGGTATTCCCCGACGAAGGCGACATCGATATGTCCAAGGCGCTGCGGACCTACAAAGAGGTGGGCTATGACGGCGTGTTGGTTCCCGACCACGTGCCTCACTCTGACCTGGACAGCCCCTATGGACATCGGGCGCGCGCGTTCTGCCTGGGCTATATCAGGGGGCTGTTGCAAGCCATCGAGACCGAGACACAGTAGCCAACCATTCCGGGAGGAAAACAGATGCGAGTTCTAGTTTTCAGCGCGCACAGCGCGGATTTCTGTTCGCGTAGCGGAGGAACGATCGCCAAGCACGCGCGCGATGGCGCCGAGGTTCAGGTGGTGGTGCTCTCCTATGGCGAGCGGTCGGAATCGGGGGGGCTGTATGCCGGGGGCGCCAAGCCTTCGCTGGACGAGGTCAAGCAAGTGCGCCATGAGGAGGCCACTCGGGCCGCCGGTATCCTGGGGGCGGGGATCGAGTTCCTGGATTGGGGCGATCTGGGCTTTGAGTATAGCCTGGAGCGGGCCAAGGCTCTGGCGGATATTGTCCGAGCGTTTCAGCCGGATGTGATCTTGACGCACCACGGGCCAGATCCCAAGAGCGTGGATCACGATACTACCGCGCAGTTGGTCCGGCGGGCGGCCCAGATTGCCGGGGCACCAGGGCTGGAATCGGCCCATCCCTCTGCCAGGCACAGCAATCTGTTCTTTTTCGAGGCTACGGTTCCCCTGACAGAATTGGAGGGCTTTAACCCCGATTTCTATGTGAATATCACTGACGTGTGGGAAACCAAGGTCCAGGCTTTGCAGGCGTTCCAGCGCGCCCAGGGGTTCCTATTGCCCTGGTACACCGATGTGGCGCGGCTGCGGGCGTTCCAGGCTTCCCGCCTGTCGGGGCGCAGCGACATCCTGTATGCGGAGGCGTTTGAGCGAACTGGGCCGTGGGTAGGCGAGCATCTCCCGTTGGATGAGCGGCCCTGAAGCCGATGAATGCATGCCGGGCCGTCGGTGAAGACCAAGTAGCCCGGTAATGACGGGAAGCGAGGCTGTGGGGCGCGGCCTGTTACCGGTGTAGGTAGCAAGTCGTTCTGTTACGGAAGCACAGGTACGTGCCAGCGCCTTTGGTGGTAACTTTTGGGGGCATGCTATGTACGACATCAAACCAGGGCCTGATAATCCTCGCAACTCGGAGGGGGACACGATTCTCCTGTCAGACGGGCGGCTACTGCTCGCCTGGACGCGATTTGGCGGGCGGGAGGATCACGCGCGGGCTGGCATATGGGGGATCGAGAGTGCGGACTGGGGCGAAACCTGGGGACCGCCGCGCGTGTTGGTTTCGCCGGAGGAGGCCCGCCAGAATGTCATGTCGGTTTCGCTGCTGCGCGAGGCAAAGACAGGGGATTCGCTGCTGCTCTACCTGCACAAGAACGGATCGGATGACTGTCAGGTGCGGCTGGTGCGCTCGCAGGATGAGGGGCGGACGTGGAGCGGCTCGCAACGGGCATCCACCGACCAGGGCTACCATGTGATGAACAATGCCCGCGCGCTCCAGTTGGCTAGCGGGCGGCTGCTTGCGCCGGTGGCACTGGCTGAGGACATTGTGCGGGCACCGCTGGCGCGGGATTTCTGCTACCTATCGGACGATGGGGGAGAGACCTGGCGACGCAGCGAAGGAAGCGTGCAACTGTCCGGGCCGTATGGCGGGCAGGAGCCGGGCGTGGTCGAGACGACCAACGGCGTGCTCATGTATCTCCGAACTCATTTCGGCCATGTCTACGGGGCCTGGTCGAGGGATGGTGGGGAAACGTGGGGCGAGCCTTTCCGCTGGGAGGCGTTGCCTGCACCGGCTGCGCCTGCGACGATGGCGCGGCTGCCGGATGATAGCCTGGTGATCCTATACAACCATCGGGAGGATGGCGCGACGGCGGGGTGGAAGGATCGCACCCCGCTGGCAGCGGCGCGCTCTGTGGACGAGGGGCAGACGTGGCAACGGCTGGGAGATATCGAGGCGAGCGCCGATTATTGCTATGCCTACACCAGCCTGCGAATCTACGGCCAGCGGGTGGCACTGAGCTATTATGTCTGGCCCAGGAGCGTGGAGCAGGGGTTTGACCAGACTACGCTGCGCTTTCGAGCGGTGCCACTCGAGCGCCTAAGCGGGTGAGGGCGGTACCGCAGGTTCCGTGGGTCAGCAAGTTCCGTGGGCCAGCAGGGCCACGCGCACGCCCTGGCGACACAGGCCGTTGTAGGTACGGCAGGCGTCGGGGGTACGTTGAAGGATGACGGTCTCGACGCCATGTTCCTGGATGGCCTGTTTGACCTTGTCGGGACACTTTAAGCGGCCATAGACCCCCGTACCGATGATGAGTACCTGCACGTCTTGATCATAGATACCGGTGATCATGGAGCGCTTCAGGCGATGCCCCTGGAGCTCCGCCCAGGCGGTGACCTGGTTGTCGATGAGGCGGATATCCTTGCCTGCGCCGGTCTGCACATCGTCCGACTCGGTGTGCTCGCCGCCCTGGACCACGAATCTGGCCCAGGAAAAGTGCTGGATAGGGCCTTGCGGGTCCTCGAACATATCCATCTCCTGTTTGGCTAGAGAATATAGGGCGATTTCGTACCATCATACTGCGATTATCGCACCAGGTACAGGCGCATTGCCTGGCATCCCTTCTGTTACATAAAACCTTGATCGTGCTGCTGGTTCGTTTCTGGCGGAAAAGGCTTTTGATGGGAGGCTGTGCCCCTGCTATCGTGCGTTCATTCCCGGCCTGGAGGACACGTCCATGAGAATTACCCGATGCTTCAAGCTGATCTCCTGGCTCCTGTGTGCAGCCTTGCTGGTTGGTAGCTGGTTACCAGGGGCGCACGTTGCTGCGGATCAGGGACCGCAATTAGCCGTACTCGATGGCGAGGAAGTCATCCTCGGCCACTTGGCCGATGAGCATTTGGATTACGATGCGCCGGAGAGCATTGAATACGAGCGTCTGCGGGAAGCCCTGCGGGTAATGAAACGCATGCATGTGGACTTGCTGATCAGCACGGGCGATCTCACAGAGGCAAACACCGCCTATACCTATGAGACGTACAATGAGGTTTTGGGCCAAGTTGGCGGCTATTCCAGGTATCCGAGCTATGGGGCGGGCATTCCCTTCCGGCCGGTGGCAGGCAACCACGACTACTATGGCATCTCCCCCTGGCCCCAGCATATGGGACCGAGCCAGCATAGCTTGACCATTGGCAACTACCGTTTCATCGGCTTCAGCGGGGACCCGAACAAGGACCTCCCGGTCGAGTGGCTGGAAAGCGAGATGCAAAAGTCTTGCCGGGATGGCAAGTGGATTGTGCTGTATCATCACTATCCGCCGAACGGCTGGATGCCCGCGGAGTTGGACATGAGCGCTGAATCGTGGGCCAAAATAGACGTCCTGGCCCAGAAGTACCCGGTGGTGGCGTATCTGGCAGGCCACAATCACCAGGAGCTCGTACAGGCCATGTCGCCCGGATATTTCGTTCACACGGCTGGCCGGTTAGGGGCGGGCTATTACACCGTCTATTCACTGCGTAACGGCACGGTGAACATGAATAACATGCAGGGCAATGTCATGGCACCGTTGGTGACGACCTACCCCGTCGAGTACCATGAAGGGCTTGACTACACCAAGACCAGAGCAGAGATGACCAAGGTGCGGGCGTATGTGCGCACCGACGAGGGGCAGATCAGCGAGGTGTCCTATAAGCTGGACGGTGGCACGGCTGTGATCATGCAGCGGGTCGGGACCACGAACTACTATGAAGCTGCTCTGAACGCCAGTGGCCTCTCAGGGGAACACACCATCGCGGTGACGGCCAAGCATTCGTATGGTGCGTGGGCCTCTGCTTCTCACCAGATCACCAGCTACTTTGCGGCGACTGTCCCTGAGAGGGACAGTGCCGGATGTGAAAACGTGCCGACAAGCATAGATATCCCTCTGTCGGCGGGGTGGAACCTGGTATCCATTCCCTTTGCGCCCAGCAGTAACGCGCTCGTCGATACGTTGTCGCCTATTGCCGGGAAGCATGGCGTGCTGTATGCCTATGACGCGACAGATACGGTGGCTCCCTGGAGTCGGTACATTCCCGATGCCCCGGCAATCCTGAGCGATTTCAAGCTCGTCGATGAACGGCAGGGGTGGTGGGTGGAGGTGTCGGAGCCGGTGACGCTGACCATCAGCGGCACGACGGTGATGTCTACCGAGATTCCCCTGTCACCAGGATGGAACCTTGTCGGCTATCCGAAACAGTGGCCACAGGATATTGGTGAGGCTCTGGCGAGTATCGCGGGGGAGTGTGAGTGCGTGTATGCCTATGATGCAGCTCGCCCCGATGATCCGTGGCAGGTGTATGATGTGCAGAACCCGCTTGCGCCAGGCAGCCTGACGCAAATGGAACCGGGCAGAGGGTACTGGATTTACGTGACGGGTGCAGCTACGTGGACTGTCGAGTGATAGGGGGCGACATGTAGCGCCAGCCTTCTGGCGATTAGCGTTGGGAGAGGCAATAGGGAGTTTGCGTCGGATGATAGATGGGCAACGTGCGGCGAGCCGCACTTCCCGAGACAGGAGATAGCACCAATGGCCAAGGGGCGGTTTCTACGGTGGATCGCGACTCTGATGGTGATGCTGGCGATGGGCGGATGCGCTCTGCCGGATGAGGTTGTGGATGACCTGAGAGCGCGTTGGCTGCGGATTACCCCAGCGCCCCGTATCGACCAGGAGGCATCCGCGGAATCGCTGCGAGTGGTGGATACGCCATCGCCGACCCCGCTACCCCCGATCGTGATCCAGATCGATCAGGAAGGCACTATCCTTGAGGATCTTTACGAGCGGGTAAATCCGTCTGTGGTGAACATTGCCGTCCGGAGCATGTCGCGGGTACAAGGCTCGCCCCTGGAGCCGCGCGATCCAGAAGCACCGGATGGGCGTTCCCGATACGGGGAGGGATCGGGTTTCGTCTATGACACGCAGGGCCACATTGTTACGAACAACCATGTGGTAGAGGGCGCGCAAGAGGTGATTGTCACCTTTGCTGATGGGGTGTCGGTGCGAGCAACGGTAGTGGGTACGGACCCGGACACTGATCTGGCGGTCATCCAGGTGGACGCTGCGTTCCGCAAGTTGGAGCCGCTTCTGCTGGGGGATTCCGATGCTCTCAGAGTGGGCCAGAGGGTGGTGGCTATAGGCAACCCGTTTGGATTGCCCGGCACGATGACCACCGGCATCGTCAGTGGCCTGGCGCGTTTGCTGCCAGCCGTTGGCAGAGATGGTGAGATATACAATATCCCGGATGTGATCCAGACGGACACTGCCATTAACCCGGGCAATTCGGGAGGACCGTTGCTCGATCTGCGCGGGCGGGTGGTGGGGGTGAATGCTGCCATCGAGTCCCCGGTGGGTGGGTTTGCCGGAGTCGGGTTCGCGATTCCGTCCAGCATTGTGGAGAAGGTAGTGCCCTCTCTGATCGAGAAGGGGTACTATGAGCATTCGTGGCTGGGCGTGCGGCTGTATACGCTGACACCCTCGTGGTCACAGGCCGCCGGGCTGGACGAGATGCAGCCGGGCGTGGCGGTGGTAGAGGTGATTCCGTCCAGCCCGGCGGCGGAAGCGGGCCTGCGCGCCGGAATGGAGGTGCGGGAGGTAGAGGGGTATGATGTGCCGGTTGGTGGGGACATTATCGTGGGGATTGATGACTGGCCCGTACGCACGTACGACGATCTCATCACTTATCTGGTGCGCCGCACCGAAGTAGGGCAAACGATTACGTTGACATTGCTGCGCGATGGGCAAAGCGAGCGAGTGCAGGTGCAGTTGTCGGTGCGACCGAAACCCTGGGGAAAGGTCATCCAGGGTTTGAATGGGGGACGCCTTTATTGTGAAATCGGCGCACTCTATATTCGTATTGTGGTCCTGGGGTTTTCCGGTAGAACAACAGGATGGCATTGGCAAACTCGGGAAGGAGATGCTGAAAATGGCTTCTGAAGTGAGATTCGGCGTAATTGGTTGTGGGGAGATCAGTTTGCAGACCTGCCAGGGAATTGGATCTGCCAAGAATGCCAGCATCGTCATGTTCATGGACAAGGAAGATGCGCTGCTCAAGGACTTGCAAGAGGTTTTCAGTGCTCCTGCGACGACGAGTGTCGAGGATGTGTTGCGAAATCCGGATGTGGACGCGGTGTATATTGCTACACCCCATTACTTGCACGCGCCATTGGGCATCCAGGCGGCAGAGGCCGGTAAGCACGTATTGGTGGAAAAGCCCATCTCGACCAATTTGGCGGATGCGGATGCGCTGATCGCGGCGTGCAAGAGGAACGGAGTCAAGCTGGGAGTAGCGTATTCGGCACAAGTGGATGCGGCGATGGCCCAGGCGCGCGATCTGGTGCGAGCCGGTGTGCTGGGGGAGATTATCGCGACGCGCCTCACGGCAGTGGCGCGGAAGCCGGACTCGTACTGGCACGGGGGATATACTGGCCGGTCCAAGAGTGACTGGCGTATGTCCAAGCAGCAGTCGGGCGGCGGCATTCTGATTATGAACCTGATCCATGACCTGAACACGGTGCGATGGGTCACCGGACTGGAAGTGACTCGCGTGTATGCCGAGTATGGGACCCTGGCAACGCCGGTGGAAGTCGAGGACGCTATAGCCGTGACGATGCGCTATGCGAACGGGGCGATTGGCGTGCTGCAAGGTGGCTCCGCTATGCCCGGCGGAACGCACAAAGACGCGCCCGGCGATCGGATCTATGGCACGAAGGGGCAGCTGATCCTCGGCCGCGATCCGCTGATCTACCTGGAGGAGCCCCTGGAGGGCGGCATGCCCAAAACGTGGCAGGAACTGAATTTCGTGGGGCCAAAAGGAGACCGCCAGCGTATCATTGAGGGTTTTGCCGCGGCGGTGCTGAACGATACGGAACCCCCGGCTACGGGGCTGGATGGGCGCAAGGCCCTGGAAATCGCGGTGGCGGCCTATCGGTCGGGCGAATTGGGGCAGCCGGTAGAGCTTCCGCTTCAGTAGGCACGATTTGCGTTCAAATACAAAAAGACGTCCGCGCCATTGTCTCGGCTTGCTATGGCGTGGACGTCTTCTCTTCTATTCGTTGAGCGGTTCGCTCGGATTAGGTTTCCGTAATCATGGGCACAACTACGGGACGCCGCTTGGTTTCGAGATAGAACAGGTTCTCCAGGCGACGTTTGATGCGTCGGCTGATCTCCTCCGCGCCGCCGTCCTTCCATCCATTGCTACGGATGGTGTCAACGATGGCGGATTCGGCCGAACGGAGCAGATCTCCAGATTCGGGCACATAGACGAACCCTTGGGAGATGATCTCCGGCTGGTTGGTCAGCTTGCCCGTAGCGGTCTCCAGGGCCACCTTGGCGATGACAAAGCCATCCTGTGACAGGGCCAGGCGGTCTCGCAGGATCGAGTTTCCGACATCGCCCACGAGGGACCCGTCGACAAAGACATCCTGCAGATCGATGCTGTCGCCCAGACGAGCACCCTGGTCGCCCAACTCGATGATGCGCCCGTTATCGGCGATCAACACTTCGTCGGGGTGGAAGCCCAGGTCGTACGCCAGACGTGCATGTACCTGGAGCATGCGATAAGCGCCGTGGACGGGCACAAAGTAGAGCGGCCGCATCAGGTTCAGCATGAGCTTGAGCTCTTCTTGTGCTGCGTGCCCTGAGACGTGCACTCCGGCCTGTTCCCCATAGACAACGTTCGCTCCCCGTCGGAAGAGATTATCGACGTTGCGATGAATCTGGATTTCGTTTCCAGGAATCGCTTTGGAGGAGAGCAAGACTGTATCGCCCTCCTTGATCTGCACGTGACGGAAACGCCCTGCCGCCATTCGGGCGAGCGCTGCGTTTGGCTCTCCCTGCGAGCCGGTTGCCAGAATGCAGACATGGCTGTCGGGCAGATCCGCGATCTGGGAGAGCGATACCCGCGCATTTTCCGGAAAGCGGATGTATCCCAACTTTTCCGCGATGGCGATATTGTCCTCCATGCTGCGGCCTGCGACAGCTACCTTGCGCCCAAACTGTGCTGCCGTCTCGATGACCAACTGGACACGAGACAGGAGCGAGGCGAAGGTCGTCACGATGACCCGGCCCGTAGCGCGAGCGAACACCCGATGAAACGTGTCGGTTAGGTGGCTCTCGGAGATCGTATACCCCTGCGATTCGGCATTCGTGCTGTCGCCCAAGAGCATGACCACGCCCTCATTGGACAACTTGGCGAGTGCGGCCAGGTCTGTGGTCTTGCCTTCCAGCGGGGTATGGTCGATCTTGTAGTCGCCAGTATGGACGATCAGCCCATGCGGTGTGCGGATAGCGAACCCGACCGAGTCGGGGATGGAATGGTTGACATGGAAAGGTGTGATGCGGAAAGGTCCCAACACGACCTCTTCGTCGGGTCGCATGGTATGCAACAATTCCGCTTTGCCGGTCACGCCATTCGAGCGAAGTTTGCCTTCGATCAGGCCCTTGGTCAGGGGCGTGGCGTATACTGGCACGGGGAGTTGGGCCAACAGATAGGGCAGCCCCCCGATATGGTCCTCATGCCCATGCGTGACCACGATACCGAGGATCTTGTCCCGGTGTTCCATCAGATAGGTGAAATCCGGCAGCACCAGGTCGATACCCAGCATGTCATCGCTGGGGAACATCAGGCCCGCGTCAATCACTACAATCTGGTCTTGATACTCTAATACAGTACAGTTCTTGCCAATTTCTCCCATTCCGCCGAGTGGAATGATTTTTACGATGTTTTCAGTCATGGTTTGTGTTCTAAAATCGCTCCTTGATCTATTTATGCGTTCAATCCGTTTGTACTATTCCAAAATCATAAAAAGGCCGCCCAGAAGTTGGTGGGCGGCCAAGTTCGTTCAGTATTTATGGTCTTGGAGCAATACAACGACTTGCTTTTCAGGGTCATTCTGTACAACTACTGATGACACCCTACCCCTGAAACAATCTACATAAGATTAGTCCGAAATAGGGTTTTTGTCAAATTGGCCAGCCCATATCGCTCATTGGGTTGTTAGCGAGTGAAAAAGAGCTTGTGGATGTCGTCGATGCCCAACTCTCCACTTTCGATGCGCTCCCTCAAGTCGGCCACTTGTTGCACCAGCGAATTTCCCGCAAGCCGATCGAGCAGACCACTGGGCGCCGGTATTCTCCTGGGCAGATCGGGACTCTCGCCGCGAGTCAGCCTTAGCACGGCTTCGATGACCTGTTGGTTGGCAGGCAGCCTGAGGTGCCCGTCCTCCACATAGTAGGTGGATATGCCTTGACGCTGGGTGGACCATAGCGGCACGGTGTTGTCGCCCGAATCTTCCCCATCCTCCTGACGGACCAGCGCGTACGTTGGCCTGACGAAACCTTCCTCGTCACAGGGAAAGCGTCTGATATCTGTCACCGTTGGTTGGTGGCAGCCAGCGATCTGATGGATCTCCACTTGCGGGTCGGACTGGGCCAGCAGGCGGTGAAACTCGCGTGCCCGATCCAGGTAGTCCTGGCGGATGAGGGGCAGCTTCCAGGCTCTGGCATCGTACATGTCCCAATTGACCGGATAGGGGCGAGAGGCGGGGAACAGTTCGGGCGGTGGCGGCAGCAGTTGGTAGCTACTGGGCAGGTTGGCTGCCAGGCGCTGCACATCATTTGCCGGATTCAGGCGCGTTACGATTTCTGCCGGAACGGTTTCGCTGGTAAAGATGAGGCTAGCCAGCGGTGCGCCGTAGATGGGTGAACCGATCATGACGACGCGCTCGACGTGTTGCTCCGCTTCCTCTGGATAGAGCGCAAGATAGGTGCGCGCCAGCAGGCCGCCCATGCTGTGACCGACCAGCACAAAGCGCCCGTCCGGGGTGTTTGTCGACCAACGCTGGATGGACGCCCGAAGGATGGCCGCGTTCCACTCCAGGTGGTGACGCCAATCGTAGGGGAATTCGTGGAGGCGGGTCTCTTGAGCCAGCGCGATGATCAGTTTCAGGTAGGTGAGCTTCTCAATACCCACCGGCACGATTTCCACGTCGGGCGATTCATCGCCAGTGCCATCCTCGTTCAGATTGAGGAGGTTCACCTTGCCATCGAGGACGACGGTGGGGTTGAGCCATAGCAGGGCGCTGATACCCCGGATGCTAGCCAACAGTGACCCGAGAATACCCGGCATGAGGATAGTTGGCACGCACGTCTGACTGTTTCCAGGGCGAGACAGCAGCGCCCGAAGCTCGGCTACCTCCTTCTCACCGAGGATGCGGTCAAAAATCCTCTCAGGATCCAGGAGCATGTTGCGCGAAAGATTCTCGATCGGCATCAATTCCAGTTGGCCTAACAGCCAATTGGCTAGTCTGTTGGGAATGGGCATGGCTTCTCCGCTATTGTGGCAATCTATGCACGTCTTATTGGTCTAGAAGCAAGGCTAGTCGATGTCAGGGGGATGGGAGGTAAACCGCTGTACTTGCACGGGACCTAGCCGGATAGAATCGCCCAGGTCGTTGCCCTGCTCGTCAATATGCCTGCTGCGGCCCCAGTCGTCCAGTCGGTACATGCCGGTGAGCCAGGTATAATCCCCCTCCGCCAGGTCGGCAGGCAGGGTGATTTCAAACCACTGTTTCAGCAGCAAGCCCTCCTGCCAATATCGCTCGGGCAGGCCAAGACCATCACTCTGGGCCACTTTTTCGTCGTCGGGGGAGAGGAGGTGATTAAGGAGGCTATGCTGCACCTGACGAGCCTGAGTGGGCACATCCTCGAACATCCAGTAGGTAGCTAGGCGGACCGTATCGCCCGCGCGGGCATCTGGGGGCCAGTCATAGCCCACCAGCCGCAGCCCGGAATCCAAGGCCCAAAGGCCGCGCTGTTGGATGATGGCCAGCATTTGTTCAGCCCCGTGGGCCGGGGCCACGCGCACGTGCGCTTCCAGTCGTCCCTCTGGCGAGAGAACCAGGCCGCGCTCCTCGGCTTCCAACTGGCTGAGTAACTGTTCCACGGGCTGAGAGGAACGGGTAATCAGGTAGACCCCTGGACGTTCGACGGGCAGCAGCAAGCACTCGTTGCCGCCTTGGCCCAAGAAGATGGCCTGGATGTCGGGTTCCAGCAGATAATTGAGGATAGCGGGGCTACTTTCGTAGGCAATATCTGCGCCGTCGGTAACTACCCAAACCTGGTCTGTGCCGGCAGCTTGCGCCTCGCGCCGAGCCAGGTCGGCAACTCGCAGCCAGAAACGGTAGGGGAGGTCATACCCTCCACTGGTATCTCGGCGCTCGACGAACTCGTAGAGGTAGATGGTGGAATAGGACTGCCAGCCCACGAAAAACAGAATGCTCAACCAAAGGGCAAACCGGGCAAGCATCGCCCCCCATCGGCTATGCAAAAGCTGTGCGTCGGCAATTCCCAGCACGCGGTCGAGCAGCAATCCCATCGCCAGGACGCCGGCCGGGTACAGCAGGACAAGATAGTGTATTTCCAGCCAACTCGGGCGGGTCCACAAGAGCAACGCCAGCGGAATCCAAAGCCACGCGATCAAGATGACATATTTCGTGGGGTGATCCTGGCTTTTCCAGTGACCCCAGGCATACAGGGCCAGCACGCCCACGCCGACTACCGCAATCAGAAAGAGAGCCTGTCCAGCGCGGTCCAGGTATTGAGCGATGGGATAGGGCAGGAACTCGCCAGCGGATGCGCCTGCCAGGGAGGCGAGATGCCGATTGGAATGGAGCCACGTGGCAAAGCTCAAGGGGTTCGGGCTAGTTGTAAGGGCAGCTTTCGTGCCCGTGCCGCTGAACAATGCGTGCAGGTCTGCCAGTCTGGTGATGTTCAGGTGGTAGAGATAGGGTACAGAGATGAGGGTTGCGAATCCAACTCCCAGTAACACATGCAGCCACCGCACGCGCCGCCGATAGATGAGCATGAGGACAGCGATGACAGGGATCAGAAGCGCCGGGGAAAAGGTGATGTTCAGCATGATCCCCAGCCCCAAGACCGTCACCACCCAGCCCCAAGGCTCGTTATCCACCAGGGCGCGGTGCAGGCCATAGAGCACGAGCACGCCGAAGGGCAACAACACGTCGGCGGTAAAGATCTTGCGCGAGAATACGATGGCCCACGGGTTTACCGCCAGCAGGAGGGCAGCCAGGGCGGCAGGCCGCAGACCGTAGTAACGGCGCACGAACAGAAAGAGCCCGGCCACGCCGAGCAGATTCAGCAGGGCAATAAAGGCAGAGGCGACGCGTGGGTCTCGCGAAAAGAGCATGGGAATAGCGAGCAAGTAGCTCATCAGGGCAGGCTTGGCAGGTCCCATGGACGACTGGGTGCCGGTCAGGGGAAATTGGCCGCCGTGGACGATCCGCCAGGCGCTCTCCAGGTGGCGCACTTCGTCGGCCTTGAACTCGATCAGGTCAATGTAACTCAGGCGCAGGACGGCTGCCAGTAACAGGATGCCCCAGGCAATCTGGTGCTCTGGCACGCGGAAATAAGCCCGCAGGCGGAGCCAGTTTGCGGAGAGCCAGTCAGTAATTTCCAGAGGCTCGGGCATCCGGATGCCCCTCGGTTGCGATATGCTCATGCTTCCCTCAGGTCATGCCATCCCACACATTGCACGCATTTTAGCACTGCTGGGCAGAACGGACAAGCTGCGGGCAGGGAGAGTGTGGGCGGGGAGGAGAGCGACTACGGAATACATAGAAAGCGAAGCGGGAAGGGCTGATACCGAGTGCGTGCCACGTGCGTTGACGGTGCCGGGAAGACGTGGTACATTCCGGCCAGGCGAGGGTCAGATGCATAACAGTTCATGGATCAAGGGAGCAAACATGCGCATCATAGATCGGGATGTAGTCTATCGTCATCATAGCCGGTTCAACCAGCCCGCGGCTACTGTGCAGCCGGGCGAGGTGTTCCAGGTCAAGACGGAGCTTTGTTCGGGGCAATGGCTCCAGAGCATTGACGACGTCTGGCGGCCCGAGTTGGGCACCGGCCCCAACCCCACGGTGGTGGTGGCGGTAGAGGGGGCAGAGCCGGGCAGTTGCCTGGCCGTGCATATTCACGGCATTGCGCCGGAAGAGGTGGGGTATACCGGCTTTGCGCCGGGACGCACCCCCTTCCCCGATTGGATTCGGCACCGCGAGTGGGGCATCGTGACCAAGACCGTGCGCATCCGAGACGGGTATGTGGAATGGAGCGACGACTTGAAGCTGGCCATTGCCCCGATGGTCGGCACGCTGGGCACTGCCCCTGCCGAAGAAGTGTTCAGCAATGCCTGGCCGGGACGCTATGGCGGCAATATGGACGTGCAGGAAGTGTGCGCCGGAGCCACGGTGTACTTGCCGGTCCAGGTGTCGGGGGCGCTGCTGCACGTCGGGGATGTGCATGCCATCCAGGGGGATGGAGAGATCAACTGCGGCGGCGGCATTGAGTGCCGGTCTACGGTGACGCTGAGTGTGGAGGTGTTGCCCAAGCCAGAACGGATGCACTGGCCGCGGATTGTGGACGCGAATCATCTCACGACAGTGGGCTGCGCTCGCCCGGCGGAGGACGCGTTCCGCATTGCCGTGGAGGAACTGATCTACTGGATGGTGGATCAATACGGTTTCGAGGAGACAGAGGCCTTTTTGCTATTGGGACAGGTATTGGAGGCGCGCGGCACCCAGTTCGTGGACCCGCTTTACAGCTATGTCGCCAAGGTGCGGCACGAGTATCTGCCCGCGACCAAGCCGATGGGCTGATTGCTGATTGGCTCAGGATAGCGACCAGTAGGGGATACGCAGTATCCCCTACTGGTCGCCTGCCATTTCCTGCGCCAGTTGCTCTACGAGCAGGCGGGCAGCCGGGGTCGCATTGTTGGAAGGCAGCCACTGCTCGGATAGATAGCGGGATTCCGCAGCGATGGAGGGGTCCTCCCGATGGCCCATATAGTGCAGCAGGATAGCCAGGCAGCCATGCTGTCGGTTGCTGTCGTAATAGGCCAACTCTTGGCCCATCTGATCGAAGGCTGCCATCAGCCGCTCCAGGCGCTGCGAGGCCAGTTCCCGTCCTGCCTCTGTCAGCAAGCGCGGGATGAAATCGCGCTGCTTGCCCGTGGCCCAGCCGGGCAGCCTGTCGGTGATGTAGGGGTGCAAATAGTCCAGCAGGACCACCTCGTCACCGACGGCGTTGCGCCCAAAGAGGGGTACACCGGGATTGCGGGCCTCGTGGAAATGCAGATTAATATAGATGTTGCGCACAAAGGCAGGCAGCCCGATATTGGCATCGATGGTGTCTGCGTCGTAGAGGCAAAGGCTCTCGATAGGGGCGTCGTCCGGCGGGCGCAGATGGTCGCGGATGGTCTGCGCGACTCGGACGCGCATCGCCTGCTCCACACCATGCTGGCTCAGCAGGGTATTCGCGATCTCGGCGCCGGACTCGTTGTGCAGCTTGCCCGCCAGGTGCAGGCGATCGTATAGCTCGGTCACGGCATTCTGGCGTTGTGGGGGGCGCAGCGCGTTGAGCCAGTAGCCATCGGCATCTATTATTCGTTTCCCCTCGCTGTCCACCACATATTCGCCATCATAGGGCTTGGTGATGTCGTGCAGCAGGGCGCTCAAGTTGGTGACGAGCGAATCGCCGCCCTCCCGCGTGCAGAGGTTCAGTGCCAAACCCTGAACCCGTCGGGTGTGGTCGTAGGTGTAATTGCGCCAGTTGAACGTTACCCATCCGGGGTCCCAGAGGGCAAACGTCTCTTGAACCAGCGCGTCCAGTTTATCCACGAGATGCTGATCGGTCATGGGCCATCCTGCAATCATGGTTAGCTGCCGGGCATTGTGACGTGCGGGCCATCGGTCCGATGCAAGGCAGCGGCTAGACGAGCGGGTCGACCTGGAAGAAATCGACCAACTCGGCGAAACGACAAAGGGTGACGACAACTTCGGGCTGTTCAATGCCTTGAATCTCGGCAGTCCAGGTGTGGTTATGCGGGATCAGAATGGCGTTCAGCCCAGCCGCTACCGCGGGGTTGATGTCGGACCTGGGGCTGTTGCCGATCATCCAGGTATCCCGCGGGCGAGTGCCGAGTTCGTGGGTGAGGTTCTGGTAGGTCGTGACATCCTTTTCCTGCACGATATAGCAGGCATCGAACAGCGGCTCCAGGCCGGAGCGCTCGAGCTTGGCCCGCTGGGTTTCCTCTTCTCCCTTTGTCAGGAGAACCAGGCGGCTGGTAGGTCGCAGCGCCCTTAGCGTGCGCTCTACGTCGCCCAGCAGGACCATGGGCGGTGCCAGAACTAGCTCCCCGACGGCGCGTGCGCCCTCGACGATTTCCGGTGTAGCCTGGTGATTGCGGTGGTTGAGCAAGCGTTCCGCGCTGATCTGCAAAGCGGCGATATAGCCCTGCGGGCCGTAGCCATAGGTGGGAATGGTTTCCAGTTCGCAGAGGCGGAGGGTCTCGGCGGCAAGCTCCCGGTTGCACCCCCAGTTCTCCATATAGTCCTGGAAACGGGCCTGGCAACTCAGATAAAAGATGTTGTTCTCCCACAAGGTGTCGTCGGCGTCAATGAGCAAGGTGCGTTGGATGGACCGCTCGGTGGGCGCAGGCTGCATGCTATCGTCTCCTCAGGCAACTATTAGTATAGGCGTACCGATGATTGTATCATCCCGACGTTCCCTTGCCAAATGGCTGCCCTATCACCATGTGGCCGCCAGGGATGATGCGGACCTGCGGTCCGGCGGCCTTTGGCCGGGTGGTCCAGGACCGAATGCGCGTACTTGTCAGGCGAGGCGGGTCTACCTACAATAGGCTGCGTTAGGGATGGGCAGTTGACTGCCCTGTGAATGGAGGCAAAAGGAGAGTTTCGCATGAGTCCCAGAGAGATGAGCTTGCGTTATGGGATGAATCCCCACCAGAAGCCAGCCCGCGTGTTCATGATGGAGGAGGGGGCCCTTCCCTTTGATGTATTGAGCGGTCAGCCCGGCTATATCAACCTGCTGGATGCCCTCAATTCGTGGCAACTGGTGATGGAATTGAGCAAGATGCTGCGGCAGCCAGCCGCCGCCTCTTTCAAGCACGTGAGTCCGGCGGGGGCAGCTATTGGAGCGCCGATGACGCCAGCCGAGCAGGCCGCAGCCTTTGTGGCAGATATGGAGCTATCGCCCCTGGCAACTGCCTACGCGCGCGCACGCGGCGCAGATCGGATGTCCTCTTTTGGGGATTGGGTCGCTCTGAGCGATACCTGTGATGTCTCCACGGCCCGCCTGATTAATCGGGAGGTGTCGGATGGCGTGATCGCGCCCGCCTATACCCCGGAGGCGCTGGACATTCTGCGCAATAAGCGCGAGGGGAGCTATCGCGTGCTGCGAATGGATCCCGAATATGTGCCGTACGACCTGGAGCGCCGGACGGTTTTCGGGGTGACGCTAGAGCAGCGGCACAACGATATGCCCATCGGCTGGGATCTGTTTGCACGTAGGGTCACGGAAAAGCAAGATATCCCGCGCACGGCGCTTGCCGATCTGATTGTCGCTACGGTGGCGTTAAAGTATACGCAATCCAACTCGGTGACGTTGGCCCACGGCGGTCAGGTGACGGGGGTTGGGGCGGGACAGCAGTCGCGGGTGCACTGCACGCGCCTGGCCTGTGGTAAATCCGACCTGTGGTTCTTGCGCCAGCATCCGGCAGTTTTGGGTCTGAAATTCGCCAAGGGCGTGCCCCGCGCCCTGAAGAACAACGCCATCGACCTGTACCTGATGGACGAGATTTCGCCCGCCGAGCAGACGGCGTGGGAGAAGACATTCAGCCAAGTGCCAACCCGGTTAACCCGCGCAGAGAAACGGGCGTGGCTGGATGAGGTTCAGGGGGTGGTGTTGAGTTCGGACGCCTATTTCCCCTTCCGCGATTCGATTGATCGCGCTTCACAGAGTGGCGTGGATTATGTGGCCCAGCCCGGCGGATCGGTGAACGACGAGAGCGTGATCGCTGCTTGTGACGAGTACGGCATGGTGATGTCCCTCACGGGTGTGCGGTTGTTCCATCACTGAGCAAAAGCTCTTTCGCAAGGAGGAATACGTTGCTGGGATCAGAGCTCCTGACCGGCGAAAAAGTGCGCCTGGTAGCATTAACGCGCAACGAGGCATCACTGGTGGCATCCTGGTACGCAGATGCCGAGTTCATGCGACTGCTGGATGCAGACGTAGCTTTTCCCAAGAGCGAAGACGACATCGGGCGGATGGTCGAGGACTCGAGCCGACATAATACCTCCTTTCTGTTCGGAGTGAGACGGATATCGGACGAGCAGTTGGTGGGCATCGTCGACCTGACCGACATCCTGTGGCACCACGGGGTGGGTTGGCTCAGTATCGCGATTGCCCGCGAGTTCTGGGGGCAAGGGCTGGGCACGGAAGCCCTGATGTTGCTGGTGCAGTATGCATTCATGGAACTGAATCTGCATCGCCTGCAACTCACCGTCTTTGACTACAATGAGCGGGCGATGGCAGTCTATTGCAAGCTCGGGTTCCAGCGGGAGGGCACCTTCCGAGAGTATATGCAGCGCGACGGGCAGTGGTATGACATGCACCTGATGGGGCTGCTCCGGCGCGAGTGGGAGGAACGTGGGCGGAAGTAACTGCGGAACGGTATCCGCGGGAAGCTAACCACGAAATACACGAACGACACGAAAGAACACTGGTATCCTGCCGTGCCTTGGCATTGTTGGTTGTTGTGTGTTTCGTGGTTGGTCATCTGCCAGAGGCTTGGGCCGGGTCGAATGAGGGTGCAGGCCGCAATGGCTGATCGTATGGAAATGAGGAAAGATGGCCGACTGGCGTAGCTATCTGGAGGAAAATCAGCCCCGCTTCATGGGGGAGTTGACGGAATTTCTGCGCATACCGAGCATTTCCGCGCTGCCGGAGCATGCCGTGGATGTGAGCCGCGCTGCCGAATGGGTGGCGCGGCGGCTGGCTGCAACGGGAATCGAACATGTGCAGGTGTTGGCGACGGGCGGGCATCCGGTGGTATACGGGGATTGGCTGCACGCCCCGAACAAGCCGACGGCATTGGTCTATGGGCATTTCGATGTGCAACCCGCGGACCCGCTGGAAGAGTGGGAGCGGCCGCCCTTTGAGCCGCTGGTGCGGGACGGACGTATCTATGCGCGGGGTGCCTCGGACAACAAGGGGAACCTGCTGGTGCCGGTGCTGGCCGTCGAGGCGCTGTTGCGCACGCGGGGGAGCCTGCCGGTGAACGTCAAGTTCTTCTTCGAGGGGCAGGAAGAGATCGGTAGTCCGCAGCTACCGGTTTTCATCGCGCAGCATCAAGAGTTGTTGGCTTGTGACATGGTGCTCAACGCCGATGTGTCACAATGGAGCGAGGAGCAGCCTGCATTGCTGGTAGGGCTGCGAGGCGCTTGTGCCGTGCAAATCGATGTGCGCGGGCCGAGCAGCGATCTGCATTCGGGGATCTATGGGGGAGCCGTTCAGAACCCGCTCCACGCCTTGGTGGAGATCCTGGCCTCCATGCGCAGCCCGGATGGGCGGATCATTGTCGAAGGCTTCTATGAGGATGTGCTGCCTCTGTCCGAAGAAGAGTGCGCGGAGATCGCCGCCGTGCCCCTGGACGAGGCGGAGTACAAGCGCGAGCTGGGAGTGGAGGCGTTACACGGCGAGCCGGGCTACACCACGCTGGAGCGTAGCTGGGCACGGCCCACGCTGGAGGCAAACGGCATCTGGGGCGGATTCCAGGGGGCGGGGACCAAGACGGTCATCCCGCGAGAGGCCCATGCGAAGCTTTCCTGCCGTCTGGTGCCCCATCAGGAGCCGGAAAAGATCGTGGGCCTGCTGGCTGACCACGTACGGCGGCACACGCCGACGGGCGTGCGGGTAGAAGTGCAGCGCCTATCAGTGACTGCCAGGCCCTATCTGGTCCCGGCGGACCATTGGGGCAACCAGGTGGCGAACGCCGTGCTGGAAGAGCTGTACGGCGTCCAGCCGTTGCGGATTCGCATGGGGGGCAGCGTGCCCATCTGTGGCCTGTTCCGGGACGTGCTGGGGGTCTACACGATAGGTTTCGGGTTCGCGCTGGAAGATGAGCGTTTCCACGCGCCCAACGAGTTTTACCGGGTGAGCAGTTTTCGGCGGGGGCAACTCGCCTATGGGATGATGCTGGACAAGCTGGCGGAAGCCAGATAGCATCTCAGTCACACGTATGGGAGAACAATCATGCGCATTGCTGTGGGGAGAATGAGTCACGAAGCGAATACCTTCTCGTCCCAGGCCACTGACCGCTCGCATTTTGGGGTACAGGTGGGGCCGGAGTTGTTGGAAGGGCTCGCTGGAACGAACACTGAGCTGGCCGGGGCGATGTCGGTATTGGCGGCGGTTCCTGAACTGGAAGTGATCCCGCTGATGGGAGCCAAAGCGGGATCGGGCGGACCGCTGCCCGCCGACACTTTTCGGGAGCTATTGGATGATCTGCTCAGCCAGTTGCGGGCGGTCCTGCCGGTGGATGGCGTGCTGCTGGGTCTGCATGGGGCGATGATGGCCGAGGGGGAACCGGATGCTACCGGTGCGCTGTTGCAAGAGGTACGCCAACTGGTCGGGACGGGCGTGCCAGTGGTGGGCACGCTGGATCTGCATGCCAACGTTACCAGGCGGATGGTTGCACAGGCCACAGCGCTGGTGGGCTATCACACCGCCCCGCACATTGATATGTTTGATACGGGCAAGAGCGCAGCCCAAATCCTGATGGGCACGTTGGCAGGGAAACTGTCGCCCACGATGGCGCTGGCTCGACTGCCGATGCTTATCCCGCCGGAGAACTCGCGGCACACGGATGGCCCGCTGTCCGAGGTGATCAGTCAGGCGCTAGCGCTGGAGCAAGACGGCACCATCCTGCACGGCTCGATCTACCCCGTGCAGCCCTGGATGGACACGGAGGACGTGGCATCTTCGGTGCTGATCGTCACGAATGGCGATCAGGATCTGGCCCGTTCGATCTGCGACCGACTGGCGCACGACTTCTGGGACCGGCGGGCGCAGTTTGTGCCCGAGATGGTCGCCCCCGATGAGGCGTTCCGTCTGGCTCTGGCACGCGAGAGCGGGACGGTGATCTTTTGTGATTCGGCGGATGCGCCCAGCTCCGGCGGCACGGGGGATAGCGCGGTAGTCCTAAAGGCGGCACTGAACGCGGCGCCTTTTGTTGTGACGGCGTTGCTGAACCTGGTGGACCCTGTGGTGGTGGCGCAGGCCATCGAGGCTGGGGTAGGGGCCACCGTCACGGTAGAAGTGGGGGGCAAGCTGGCCCCTGATTTCTTCCAGCCCGTATCGTTCACGGGTCGGGTGCGGCTGATCTCGGACGGCGCGTTCCGGTTCAAGGGGCCCGGAATGCGAGGCGTAGAGCACCATATGGGCCGGGTGGTGGTGCTGGTGCAGGGTGGCATCCATCTGGTGGTGATGGAGCGGGGCGTTACCCAGTGGGACCCGCAGCTTTACCGCAGCCTGGGCGAGGAGCCGGGGGACGCGCGAGTCGTGCAGGTGCGGTCTCCAGCAGCTTTCCGCGCGGCGTATGCCGGGATCGCTGACGAGATCCTGATTATCGCATCGCCCGGCGCGTCGAGTTCGCGCTTTGAGGATTTGCCCTGGTATCATCTGCCGAGGCCGATCTACCCGCTCGACCCGGATACCACCTGGCCGAGATAGATCTGATCGACATAATGACCTTTCACCGAAAGGAAGATGCGTGATGTCCGCTCAAGACGAATTCTCTCTGGCGCAGAGCCGCGCCTTGTACGAACGCGCCCGGCAGGTGATGCCGGGGGGCGTGAACGCGTCCGCCCGTTTTGACCCGTCGCTGAAGCATCCCCTCTTTATGGATCACGGGGAGGGCGCCTATGTGTACGACGTGGACGGCAACCGTTACATTGACTATAACCTGTCTCATGGCGCGAGTTTGTTGGGGCACGGCCATCCGGCGGTGGTGGCTGCCGTGCAGGAGGCATTGCAGCGAGGCGTACTGGCGGCCTATGAAACCAAGGTGCAGGTAGAGGTGGCCGAACAGTTGCTGCGACTGTTCCCCGGCGCGGAGATGGTGCGCTATGCGGGGACGGGCACGGAAGCCACCTGGCACGCGGCACGCATTGCGCGGGCACACACCGGCAGATGGGGCGTGGTCAAGTTTGAGGGGCACTATCACGGCGTAAATGATACCCTCGGCTTTAGCTGTCGGCCACCGATGGCCTCTGCCGGTCCGGCTGATTGTCCGACACCGGTTCCCGAATCGGCGGGCATCCCGCCGTATAGTGCGGACCTGATTACCGTACTGTCGTTCAACAACCTGGAGGTGCTGGAACGCACTCTGCGGGAGAACGCGCACAAGCTGGCGGCACTGATCATGGAGCCGATCAACTATGACGCGCAGGGCATCCGCCCCACGCCGGAATTCCTCAAGGCCGTGCGGGAGTTGACCCGCGAGTTGGGAATCGTGCTGATCTTTGACGAGGTGCTTTCCTGCTTCCGGGTGGGGCCGGGGGCGGCGCTGGCGGACAGCGGGGTGACGCCGGACATGACCGTGCTGGGGAAGGCGGTGGGCGGCGGGATACCGATATCCGTATTGCTGGGCACGCGGTCCATCATGGAGACCTGCACGCCCACGGGACCGGCGCTGCACAGCGGGACGTACAACGCGCCGCTGGTGCACGTGGTGGCGATAGGCGCGTTCCTCGATCAGGTTACCAAGCCGGGGTTCTACGAGCACCTGTATGCCCTGGGCGACCGGCTGTACGCGGGGATGCGGGACATCTTTCAGCGGCACGGCCTGACGGCCTGGGTGCAGGGGATCGGAGCACGGTTTGGGCTGCTGTTCGGGCTGGATAGCGAGCCGCGCAACTATCGCGACACGACCCGCCAGAACATGGCGCAGATGGCCGCGTTCCACCTGGGCTGCCTGCGGCGGGGGGTGTACCTGCACCATTTTTCGCCGCACCACGGCTTTTCCAGCGCGCACACGATGGCGGACATCGAGGAGACGCTGGATGTGATGGACCAGGTGGTGGGGGAGATGGCGCGGGGCGCAGAGTAGGGCCACAGAATACACAGAACACACGGAAGAAGGCGCGAAGCAGGCGAACGAGCCTGGAGCAAGTTAGCGAGTGAGTCGTCCTACTCCGGCAGGATGCCTCACTCGCCAGCTTGTTGGCGTATAGGACGGGTGGCAGGAAAGCCGAATCTGTTGTATAATGCCCCGAATCTACGGGGAGCGCATACATCATGGAAGACATCTCATGGCTGCAAATCGTCATCATCCTTGGTAGCGGCATCATTGCCGGGTTTGTGAACACCATGGCGGGGGGAGGATCGTTTCTCACGCTGGCGGCGCTGGACTTTGCCGGGCTGCCCATCCTGCTGGCTAACGGGACCAACCGGGTCGCTGTGCTGATTCAGAACGTGGCAGCAGTGTTGGGTTTTCGCAGCAAGGGGGTCTCGGATTTCAAGCTGAGCCTGCAGTTCGCCATCCCGGCGGCCCTGGGCAGTCTGGTGGGGGCCTATGTGGTGGTGGATTGGCCGGAGGCAGTATTCAAGCGGGTGCTGGCCGGGGCCATGCTGCTGATGCTAGGAACGCTGATGTTCGACAGCAAGCGCTGGATCAAGGAACACCAGGTGAAAATGACCCGCAAGCGGTTGTTGATCGCCTATCCGCTGTTCTTTGTGATTGGCTTCTACGGCGGGGCCATCCAGGCGGGGGTAGGGTTCTTGCTGATTGCCTCTCTGGTGATGGTGGCCGGAGTGGACCTGGTACGGGCCAACAGCCACAAGGTGTTCATCATTGCCGCGTTTACCGTGGTGGCGGTGATCATTTTTATTCTGCGCGACCAGATCAACTGGGTGCTGGGCCTGGTGCTTTCCGTGGGCAACGCGACGGGTGCCTGGATTGCCAGCCGATTGGCCGTAGAAAAGGGGTCCAAGCTGGTGCGCATCGTCCTGGCGGTTATGCTGGTGTTCCTGACCGTGCGCTATTTAGGGCTGATTCCGGGGCTGTAGGCATAGGGTGAAGTACCAAGGGGACTGAGAGACTCAGTCCCCTTTTTCTTATTCCAATGCTCCAGGCGAAAGGAGGTCGTTTCCCTTACCTTGCAGGCTGGGAGCCGGCGCTCCGTGCCTGGTTGTCTCCGCAAGCCTGCAAGAACTCGTCCGCCGGGAAGACCGGTCCGTCGGCGCAGACCAGGCGGTCGCCGCAATGGCAGGCCCCGCAAACGCCCAGACCGCACTTCATCACCCGCTCCATGCTTACCCAGGCGGGGATGTCCAACGCGGCGGCGCGGCGGGCCAACCCCCGCAGCATGGGTTCGGGGCCGCAGCCATAGATGGCATCCGGCCAGCGCGAGCCGAGCAGGGGGGCGATGGCATCCAGCACGGTATCGTGGTGGCCCGCGGAGCCGTCGTCGGTGGCAAGCACCACCCGGCAGCCCAGTTCCTCCAAGCGCCAGGCGAGCATCAGCGAGTCGGCGGTGCGCGCGCCGATGGCGGCGACGACCTCATCCCCTCGAGCTCGCGGACGCTTCGCTAACAGGGTCAGGGAGGCAGTGCCGCTGCCGCCGCCTACCAATAGATGCTTGTTCCCCACGGGGTCAAAGCCATGCCCCATCGGGCCGCGCACCCAAACCCGGTCTCCCGGTTGCAGGGCGGCCAGCGCTGCGGTGAAGGGGCCGATGTGGGCCACGGTCAGACTGAGCGGGTCGTCATCCATAACGGTAAAGGGGCGTTCCTCGATGCCGGGGAGCCAGACCATGACGAACTGGCCGGGCCGGGCGGGGAGGGCGGCGTCCAGGATGAGCGTTGCGCCGACCGAACCTTCGGGGATGGCGCGAACCACACGGAACACCCGATGAGTGGATTTAGACATGGGCGCACCCCCTGAACTCTTCCACGCGGCTATAGCCCTCCTCGCGCATCAGTTGCTCCAGTTCATTCAGAATCAGGCGGAAGGCGTCGGGGCCTCGGCTGTGCAGGGCCGAACCGACGCCCACGGTGGTGGCTCCGGCCATGAGCATGCGCATGGCGTCCTCGCCGCTGGACACGCCCCCCGTGCCGATGACGGGAAGGTCCACCGCGGCGGTAAGCTCGTACACGCAGCGCACGGCGATGGGGTGCAGGGCCGCGCCCGAGATGCCGCCTACCAGATTGGAGAGGACGGGCCGCCGGGCGCGCACGTCGATGAGCATGCCCGGCCCCAGGGTGTTCACGGCGGTCAGTCCATCAGCCCCAGCGTCGGCCACGGCGCGGGCCACCTGCACGATATTGGGCGCGTTGGGGGACAGCTTGACCAGGACGCGCCCAGCATACGCGCGGCGCACCGTCTCCATGACTCCCGCGGCAGCGGCGGGGTCCAGGGCGAAGGGCTGGCCGAACTCGCTTTCCACGTTAGGGCAAGAGATATTCAGTTCGATGAAGTCAGGCTCCGCCTCGGCCACTGTTTCTACAACGTGGCGAAAGTCCTCCCGCGTGTTGGCAAAGACGCTGGCGATCATCGGCACGCCCAGAGGGGCCAGCCCGGCCTTGGTCTCGCGTAGAACGTCCCGCTCGGCGGATGCGCCGGGGTTGGACAGTCCCACCGCGTTGATCAGGCCGCCGCCCCAGTCCAGGACGGTGGGGTTGGGGTGACCCGCGCGCGGCTCCAGGCTGCACGACTTGCTGGTGACTGCGCCCGCGCCATTGCGGGCCAGCCGGATCATCGTTCCGGCGGCGGAACCCCAGATGCCCGATGCCAGCACCAACGGGGTAGGGAGGGTTACGCCGCACAGATGCACGGAAAGGTCGATCACCGGGCGGCTCCCTGTTCATCCAGATAGGCGTGGACGCGCTGCGCCTCCTCGGCGGAGAGCGCCTGCAACTGGCAAAGGCTGTCCACCATCTCGCGCAGGGTCAGCACGGCATGCAGGCGATAGCCATGTTCGACCAGGTCGCGGGCGCCGCCTTGCTGTCGGTCGATGAGCACGACGATGTCTTGCACGTGCAATCCCTCGGCCAACAGTGGCTCCAGCGCTTCCAGTTTGCTCTTGCCGCTGGTGATGAGATCATCCAGCAAGACGATCCGTTCCCCGGCGTTGTACTCCCCCTCGATCTGGCGTTTCGTGCCATAGGTCTTGGCCTCGCGGCGTGGGTAGATCATCGGGCGGTCCGTTTGCAGGGCCACCGCCGTGCCGATGGGCAGCGCGGCATATGGGATAGCGGCGATGCGGTCATAAGACAAGGATTCTAGCAGCCGGGCATAGCTGCGGGCCACCAGGTTCAGCGTTTGCGGGTAGGTGACCAGGCGGCGCAGATCGACATAAACGGGTGAGTGCTGCCCGGAATGCAGGACAAAGTCGCCAAAGCGGACGCAACCGGCCTCGAACAGCGCATTGGACAGTGCCGCGACTTCTTGCGCGCGCGCATTGCGCGTCTCTGCGCGTGGTGCGATTTGCACGCGCGCGTCCCTGATTTGCGCGTGCAATGCGCGCGCGGCTGCGCGTGGATCGTCGGCGTACAGGATGCTCCGTGAGGCGTTGATAATCAGGCCCATGCCGTCCGCACGCAGACCGGCCTGCAGGACGGCGTCCAGCTCGCCCCCTTGCGCGCCGATGCCGGGCACCAGGAACCAGGTCTTGGGCGAAGCCGCCCGAATCTCGGCGATGGCCTCCGGGTAGGTTGCGCCGATCACCAGGCCGATTTCGCGGCCACCGGCCCAATCTCCGGCCAGTTCGGCGATATGGCGGTAGAGGGGCACGCCGAGATGGTCCCAATCCTGAATTTCCCCGGCGCTGGGGTTGGAGGTCTTGCAGAGCAAGAACACGCCCCGGTCGTCGTAGGCCGTAAAGGGGGTAACTCCATCGCGGCCCAGGTATGGGTTGATGGTAACAGCGTCAACCCCCCATGCCTCGAATATGGCGCGGGCATAGGCGCCTGCTGTGGACGAGATGTCGTTGCGTTTGGCGTCCAGCAGCACCGGGATGTCGGCGGGGATATGATCCAGGGTTTCGCGCAAGGCGTGCAGCCCATCCAGGCCCAAGGCCTCGTAGAAGGCGATGTTGGGCTTGTAGACGCAGGCAACATCTGCCGTAGCATCGATAATCGCCCGGCCAAAATCGGCCACTGAGCCATACCTGGCGGGAATCTTATTCTGGTCAGGGTCCAGTCCCACGCAAAGCAGGCTGTCGCGCTGTCGAATGCTCGCTTCCAGTTTCTCCCAAAAACCCATGTCTATGCCTTTCCGAGAACCGCGGCCAGCAAGGCCATGCGGATGTACATGCCGTTTTCCATCTGGCGGAAGTAGGCGGCGCGCGGGTCGTCGTCTACGTCGTAGTGAATCTCACCCACGCGGGGTAGGGGGTGCATCAGGGCCATATGCTGTTTGGCGCGGCCCATCAACTCGGGCGTGATCTCGTACGCGTCCTTAACTGCCTCGTACTCGCGCAGGTCGGCAAAACGCTCCTTCTGCACGCGCGTGACATACAGCACGTCCGCGTCCTCGATCACGTCCTCCACGCCGCTCATCTCGCGCACGGGGCGTCCCGCCTCTATCATCTCTTCCTTGACGTCGCCGGGCAGGCGCAGAATCTCGGGCGACACAAACGTCAAGCGTACGTTGTACATACGCAGCAGGCGGGCCAGTGAGTGAACGGTGCGGCCATTCTTCAGGTCGCCGACCATTGCGACGTGCAGCCCATCGACGGTATCCAGTTCCGAGTAGATCGTGTACAGGTCTAGCAATCCCTGGGTAGGGTGCTCCCCAATGCCGTCTCCGGCGCTGATAATGGGTTTGCTGGCGTAGCGGGCGGCTACTTCTGAGGCTCCCATCTCCGGGTGACGCAGGACGATCACGTCGGCGTAGCATTCCAGCGTGCGGATGGTGTCGGGAAGCGATTCTCCCTTGCTGACGGAGGAATACTGCACGCCGTGGATGGGGATGACCGAACCGCCCAGACGTTGCATCGCCGCGATGAAGGAGGAGGAGGTGCGGGTGCTAGGCTCGTAGAACAGGTTTGCCAGCACGTAACCCTTGAGCAGGTCCGTGGCGCCGACCCGTTTGACGATGCCGCGCATCTCGTCGGCGACGGTAAAGATATAGTTGAGGTCTTGTTTTGAGAACTGCTTGACGGAAACAATGTCTCGCCCGTAGAAACTGTGTTCCCGGTTGGGGGCCAGACCGACGATCTTTTGCCCGTTCTTTGTGGATGCCATTTCGATACCTCCAGAATTGCTAATATCTCTCAACAGGGAAACGGGTGGGTTACTCGATATTCGTCCGCGAACGCTCAACGCTCATGGTGGCGATCCAGCGCACGCTGCAAAGGCTGTCCATAGCCCGGTTCGACGAGCAGTTGCCCCTGTTGCCATACCGTCGTGCCGCGCAACCGCACCTCAGCGATTCGCCCCAGTGCCCAATGATCGACGAAAGGTGACCAGCCGCAGCGGGTATGATAGCCGGTGGCGGGTAGGCGATAGGGTTCGTCCAGATCGACGAGTATCCGGGTGTCCTCAGGGGCCAGCAAATGGTAGATGCGCAAGGGATTGGTGTGCACTAGTTCCAGTACGCGCTCCAGAGTCAGGCGTCCTTGATGCACTGCGTACAGGAGCAGTGGCAGCGTGGTTTCCAGGCCAGGCACGCCCGGTGGCGGGGTGGCCGATTCCTTCTCCGCGCGGGTGTGCGGGGCGTGGTCGCTGGCGATTACATCAACCCTGTCAAGGTATTGCCAGAATCGCTGCCGCTGTTGTTCGGACACCAACGGGGGTTTCATGCGGCCATAGGGGCCCAATCGCATTTCAGCCTCGTCGGACAGGAACAGGTGGTGGGGCGTGACCTCGCAGGTGACCTGCACGCCGCGCTGCCGGGCGGCGTCGATGCGCAGAATGTCCTCCGGGTCGGGCACATGGCAAACGTGCAACTGCTGGCCATAGCGGCCGGCCAGGTCCAGCGCCCGGTCGATGGAGCGGCTTTCCGCGTGGACGGCGATCGGGCCAGGGCCGGGCCACGCCTCAAAGACCCGGGCCAGCATGTGGGGCTCTCTGGTCGTAAGGTCGCCGAACGTCTCATCCAGATACAGCTTTAGGCCGACGGCCTCGCTGCCCACATCGATCAAGGGGGCAAGGTCAACTCCGTCAAAGCCAAGAAAAAGGCCGTAATCACTTACGGCCTTGGAGGCGAAAACTCGTCGCTTATGTGACAGCGTATGCCTGTTGACGGTGGGAGGGGTGTTGTTCGGCATGTCCAAAATGCCGACCATTCCTCCTGCCAATGCTGCTACAGTGCCGGAATACGCATCCTCCTTGGAGGTGGCTCCCGGCTCGCGCAGGTGCACATGGACATCAATTAATCCGGGTAGGGAGAGTTGGGTCACGTAAGGAACCTGGCCTTGTTCTGTGCTAGTAGCGCATGCTCATCCGAAAAAGTATAACACATCCGCCAAATGGCTGCAAGTTATGGTAAGCTCACGTCAGGGCTGCGTCAGAGTCGAACCACCGCCTTACCTGGGATGCGCAAGCCCATAAGAATAGTACCTGGATGTGACTTGAGCGCAGCCCCGAGTGTGCGTTTACCACGCTGTATAGCCGCCGTCGACCACCAGGTCGTGCCCCGTGACATAGTCGGAGGCCTCGGAGGCGAGGAAAACCAGCGCCCCTTGCAGGTCGGTGACCTCGGCCATGCGACCCATTGGGATGTCTTTCAGCCAACCCGGCACCAGGTGTCCCACCTGATCTACCAGGGGGGTCCGCGTGTAGCCGGGGCTGATGCAGTTCACCCGCACGCCACGGGCAGCCCACTCGGCGGCCAGAGAGTGTGTCATGTGGACCACACCCGCCTTGGAGGCGTTATAGGCCACCTGGTTCTGTGGGCGGTTGACGATGCTGGCCGACATGGAGGCGGTATTGATGATCTTGCCATATCCTTGAGCCAGCATGACCCGTCCTTCGGCCTGGGCGCAAAGGAAAACGCCCTTGAGGTTGACGGCGATCACCTTATCCCAGTCGGCTTCTAGCATCTCCTCAGCATTGGCCCAGTTGCCGATGCCCGCGTTGTTCACGCCGATGTCGAGCCTGCCCCAGGCGGCGACGATGGTATCCACCATGCGCTGCACCTGTTCGGATACGGTGACGTCGGCCTGGATGGCCAGCGAACGCACACCGAGGGCAGCGAGTTGGTCGGCGGCGGCCTGGGCCGTCGTGGGGTTGATATCCACGATCGCTACGTCAGCTCCGGCCTCCGCCAAGGCCAGGGCATAGGCCCTGCCAATCCCCTGGCCTCCGCCGGTGACAAGCGCGGTGCGTCCCTTCAGCGAGAATCTGTCGAGTATACCCATCTGACGGTCTCCCCTCAAGCTGCGTTGCGAACAGCCGCCGCTCGACTCTTATTCGTGGACGAGCACCCACGTGCCCGGATTGGCCGCCGTAGCGTTGTACGTCGTGCGCCCTTCCGGCACTTCGGGGTCTGCCCAATCATAGAGCCATTTGGCATCCTCGCGTTTCAGGTTCACGCAGCCGTGGCTGGTGGGGGTGCCCCACTTGTCGTGCCAGTAGGCCCCATGCAACGCGAATCCGCCGTAAAAGTACATGACCCAGGGCACGTTGGGTAGGTAATACCCTGGGCCAGCCATGAGCTGTGAATCTAGCTTGCGCAGGATGCGGAACTTGCCCTGTACCGTGGGCGTGTTGGCGCGTCCGGTGGAGACGATGGCGGTGTACACTACCTCGGTCCCCTCGTAAGCGGTCAACGCCTGCTCCGAAAGATCTACCTCGATCCACTTCTCCTCAAGGGGCAGCGGCAAGTATTTGCTGGTCACCCAGTCGGGCGTGGCCGTAGGGGCTGGGGTCGGCGTGATCGTCGGCGTATAGGTCGGGCTGGGTGTGAGCGTCGGCGTAGTGGTGGGTGTGGAAGTGGGCGTAGGGGTCAGCGTAATGGTAGGCGTGCAGGTAGGGGTGGGCGTTTCCGTGAACACACCCAGCGCCACGCGCACGCGCTCGGCTTGCGAGGGGCTGCTCACGAGCAGGCCCAGTGCAAGGGCTCCCCCAATGAGGGCCAGGAGCATGCCCAGCATGGCAGTGTCGCGGAACAAGCGTCCGCTGGGCACCTTTCTCACATGGGACTTCAGAGGGTGAAACGCTGCTGGTGGCTCGCTAATGGGCGACTCGGGTATTGTCGGCGGCATCTCGGGTTCGCTTGTGGTCGGTTCTGTAGACATATCGCGGACCTCGGGCTCCTGTTCTGTCGTTGTCGGTATGGCTTCAAAAGTGGCAAATGCACTCTGTTCGGGTGGTGGAAAGGATAGGTTGCTATTCGGGTCTGGGTCCTTATCCTGGTGGATGTCCGGCCGCTCCTCGGATTGTGGCTGGTCATCATCTCGGAAGGTGTGTTCGGCCTCTGGCAGAGTGCGCTCTGGCAGAGCGTGCTCTAGCAGGGCATAGTCGCCAGAAGGTACGGCTTGTTCCGATGGTGCTTCGATCTGCTCGCGCAGGGGAGACATGCTATCGGCGGCGCAGGCGATGTCCGTTCTGACGGCGGCCAGACCCGACAGGGCCAGGCAACCGGGTACCGGAATGACCGCATCCATCTCCCACGGTGGGATAAACAGGGCAGCCCCATTCACTGGGTCGTCATGCTCTTCGCCGGGTTGCTCTATCTGGTCGGCGCCAGCGTGGTTCTCGTCGGCGGATAAGGGCTGTTCTGCGGGTGTGGATTCGGTTTCCTGCCAGGTGGGCGTTGCCGGTTGAGAGACCTTGGAGGATGCTCGATCTAGCCAGCGGAGGCCAGCCTGAGCGCGCAGGCTAGAGGGATGCCCGACGAGGATGCGCTCATACATGGCGCGGGCCAGGTTGTGGTCCTCGGTCATGGAGGCAAGCCACAGCCAGGCATCCTCATTATTCCTGTCGATGGCCAGAACAGTCTCAAAGTATCGTCGTGCACGTTGGCGCTGGCCTCGGCGGGCGGCGGCGATGCCCCAATCCAGCAGCGTATGGATGTCATGCGCCGGGCCATCGCTGCTTTCCTGCGGAGTCTGAGCCAAATCGTCTGGTAACATATGCGCCGTATCACTCGCCTGATCGTGCTGCGCTCCATGGCTGGTAGCGCAATGCAATGAGGGCATTATAGCATCTAGGCCCTGCTGTGCCAATTCCTTCCCATACCAGTACATGTAGCTGTTACAGAAGGTAATGTATGTCTTGTTCTATACAATAGCGCAACTAACCCTATATAGCTCGCGCTTGAATATCTGCGTTCTGCCTTGGCGGTCAGAGTGAACCTGGCGTCATCGTCTTTCCAGGTCCTTGAGCAAGGTGTTGGCCTTTTCCCGCCCGTACTCGTCGTCACTCAATTCCAAGAACTTTTGCAGGTCTGCTTTGGCGGCTTCTGGCTTACCGGAGACATAGTACGCCAGCCCGCGATTATAATACGTTCCGACCAGTTCGGGGCGCAATTCCAGGGCCTGGGTGTAATCCTGAATCGCCTGGTCCGTTGCCCCCTCATCATAGTAGACGATGCCACGATTCTGGTAGGCAGTGGCATCCTCGGGATCCATCTGGATAGCCTTGGAATAGTCGGAAATGGCCTTCTCGTTGTTCCCCTGTGCGTAGTAAACCAGGCCCCGGGCCGCGTAGGCGGCAGCGCTTTTAGGGTCAAGCTCAATGGTGCGGCTGTAATCCACCAGCGCCCGCTCCAAATCGCCAGAAGCCCGATACGCGTGGCCGCGTTCCAGGTAAGCCTGCGGCTCGGACGGGTCCTTGCTGATCTGGGCATCATACGCCTCGATGGTAGCCTCCAACCCCGGTGGAGTAGGCTCGACAGGGGGCACAATTTGGCTGGAGCTACATCCTGTTCCCAATACCAGGAACAAGCAAGGCAGCACCATCAGCATTACCAATGCCGACGATCGATGGCGTCTGGCATTTGCCGACCGGGACGCAATTATCAGATGGTGCGCCGCTCGGTGATCGGAGACTGACTTGGTTGTACCCAGACAAAGACTCATTGGAGGGTCGCTTTCATACATCATACTGGCGAATTCTAATACGACCCTGCTATTGTACCCTACTTTCTATGTCTAGTCCACGCGCAGAACAAACAGAAGCATGCACAATGGCAATCGCGGGCGTGCCTCGAAACACGCAGTTCTGCTGACCTCGTGCCGCCATGATCGAGTTCCGGTATAGCCGCACAAAGGCGATTACCGTCACGTGTTGTCTGTCAGCACGATGGTTTCGTCCTCGACGACCTGGGAATGGATGGCACAGTGCAGCCGTCGACTGATTGCGCCTGTGCCGACGGTGATCTCGTAATCCCCTTCATATCCCCGGAGGACGGCTTTCCCCTCGCCGTCCGTGCGTACCTGGCCATCGCTAGTGTGGCGCGCAATCCACTGATGCAGGGCCTCATAGGCGGGTTTGGGGGAGAGGTCGTCTCGTAGCAGCCCACCCCCGGCGATGAATGCAAGCCGTCCATCCACAGGACACCACCAGGTGATTCCCTCTACTTCGGGCTGGGCGAAGCAGTAGGTATAGGCTGCGTCCAGGTAGCGCGCCTGCGTGATCTCATCCCAGGGGCCGTAAGGGAGCTTGAAGGCGGCGGGCGGCTTGATGGCAGGGGGCACAGAGGGCACGACCAGCGCCGAGACATGCAGCGCTTTGCCGATACCGGCGTACTGCCGCAGACTCTGGATGATCCCGGAGAACGTTTTTGTACGGTAGAAAGCAGGTGGTTCCGTGATAGAGTAGCTATTTTCCAGAGCCTGCAGCCCGATGGTGTCGTAAGGGACCTGGGCCTTGTCGAGGGCCGCCGTCAACTCGGTGGGATGCACCGCATAGCTGGGCTGGCGGGAGATCTCGGCAAAGTTGATTTCGAGGGCCGCCGCAGGGCTGATATCTCGAATGGCCAGGGCGCTGGCGTGGCACAGGCGGACCATGCTCTCCGCCGTCATGGAAATGGCGTTGGCGTCGGCCCAAAACGGCTCGTTGACAAGCTCAAAACGTTGGATGTAGGGATGCCAATGGCGGGCGATTTCCGAGATATGCTCGTAGGCCAAATGCGGAAGCTCATTAGGTGTCACGTCGTACAGGTAATCGGGGAGCACGTGCCAGCCAGGCTTGAACCAGTTCAGCGCGTGGGCGGTGAGTGTGAGGCCGCGCTGATAAAGAGCCTGGGGGTTCCAGACCCTATCCAGGTAGTCCCAATTATAGATTCCACGCTGTGGCTCGACATACTTCCAGCCCAGCCAGAGGGTGGCCGCGTTGATACCGGCTGCCTGAAGCCGGTCATACACCTCGGCATGGTAGGGATAGTGGACGCCGAAGCGAAAGGAATGCTTCTGCTGCTGATACCGGATGATAACGCCCGACAGTGGCTGACCGTGCGCATTCACGACGCGAACCAGCATCGCTCCACAGCGATGCGCTTCGATGGCCTGTTCTGTTTTTTCCCAGTATGATATGTCCCTGGGACTGAGGGGTAACTGGAGACCGCTCCATTCGACGTTCATCGAGTAACCTCGCACGGCTTGTGCACTCATCATATCCGAAAGAGGGGGCAGCGTAAAGGGGGCGGCTGTAAAAATAGCGTCAAGCCTGATTGACAATCTGTCCTTCTGCCGCTATGATGCGAGCATCAGCCACGTGCTACTACAAGGGAGAATGAACAATGGTGAGCACTGTACAAACAGTTCAACGTTTTCCAGCTCTACATGGATGGGTGAACCGCATTCTGCGGATTAACCTGAGTGACAGAAGGATTAGTGTCGACGAGGTTGCGCCATATGTCCCCGATTTCCTCGCTGGACGTGGGATCGCGGCCCGGATTGCCTGGGACGAGTATCCCGAGCCGGTGGATCCCTTTGATCCCGCCAGTCCGCTGATGGTTTTCACGGGGGCGCTAACCGGCTCCCGGTCCCCTTATTCCGGGCGCACGGCGGTATGCGGATTCAGCCCGCAGTCCTATCCCTATCACTTTTTCACGCGGTCCAACATCGGTGCGCATTTTGGGGGAGAGCTAAAGCGGGCCGGTTATGATGGCATCATTGTGACCGGGGCCAGCGACACCCCTGTGCGCATTCTGATTCGGGATGATGAGGTCAGCATCCTGCCTGCCGATGATCTGTGGGGTCAGGATGCGCTGGATACGATTGACGAACTGGAAGCCCGCGAGGGCAAGGGGGTACGCTCCCTCACTATCGGTCAGGCCGGTGAGCGGTTGAGCCGTATCGCCACGATCCAAACGGCCAGTTCCTCAGCCTGCGGGCACGGGGGATTCGGGGCAGTCATGGGTTCGAAAAAGCTCAAGGCGATCTCGGTATTGGGCAGCGGGCGCGTATCGCTGGCTGATCCGGAGCGCCTGAACGAACTTACCAAAGCCGTAGGCGAGGAGGTGCGGAGCTTTAAGCATCTCCCCAACCCACGGGCCATTGAGGCGATGAATGCTCGACTGGCTGCCGAAGGAGGTGGCTCCGTTCGGCCGTATGCCTGCACCGAGTCCTGTCCATCGCCATGCATGTATTACTACAAGGACATGCCCGGCAAGGCCTTTTCTCGAAATTGGAATGGACACTGGACTTGTGTGGGGGGCATTTTCCAGGGGCAGGCCGAAGGCAGTGGCGGGGTGTTTGATTGGCAGTTGGGCATGCACGGTGGTATGGAGCTGAATGCTTTGACGAACCGTTACGGCCTGAACCAGTGGGACATCATTGTGGGCATGGTGCCCTGGCTGGAAGCGTGCCAGAACGCGGGGCTGATCTCGGAGGTGAACGGGCAGCCTATGAACTGGCGTTCGCAGGAGTTCTGGACCTCCTTCTTGCACGATATGGCCTATCGGCAGGGGATGGGGGATGCCTTTGCCGAGGGTGGCTGGCGGGCGGCGCAGGTCTTGCATCTGGGCGAGGACCTGGTGCGGCGCTATTACACGGGTTGGGGCTATCCCGGCCACTGGGATGGGCATGGAGCCTGGTGCAACCATCTCGTCTATCCGTATTGGCTGGTATCGGCCTTGCAGTGGTCGACAGACACGCGCGATCCCATCCCCAGCGGGCACGGATACGTGTGGTACATGATGGGATGGACGCCCCTGAGCAAGGGGAGCTGCACGACGTGGGATGAAGTGCGAGCCATCGGCGCGCGGATTTACGGCGATCCCGAGTCTACCGACCCATACAGCGGCTATAATGCTAAAGCCTACCCGGCGTTTTACCATACTCGGCGTTCGGTGATTAAGGACTGCACGCCCGTGGATGACTTTTCCTTCCCGCTGATCTTTAGCCCGAACACGCCCGACCACTTTAGCCGGGTGCTGGGCATTGATGGACCGGCAGTGGAGGCGCACCTGTTGCGAGCGGGGACGGGGGTTGACTGGGACGAGAACTCGCTCAACACGGCTGCGGAACGGGTATACACGATGGAACGGGCGCTGCATGTTCGCCATTGGGCGCGAGACCGCCGCATGGACGAGTTGGTGCTGCCCTCGTTCGAGTATCTGGAGAACTGGCAGAACCCGCTACTCGATAAGCGATACAAGCTGGATCGGGAGCAGTTCCGGCCAGTACTGGACGAGTATTATCGCTTGCAGGGGTGGGATGTGGAGACAGCCTGGCCCACCCGCGAGCGACTGCAACAGCTTGGCATGGGCAATATGTACGACACGATGGTGGAGGGCGCTCAGAAGGCCAAGGAAACAGTGCCACCGCCGCCAGCCGAACAGCCGGTGCCTCAAATCAACGACTGACGAGAGCGCAATCCCTGTAAAGGCGCTCCGTATCGACAGACGCTTCATCTCGCGAGATGGAGCGTCTGTCGCTTGTACACGCATTTCGAGGCCTGCGTTGTTTTGTTGGCAGGGGTGCTGCGGGCTTGGCACCGCCCGCCGGGGCATATTTTCAGACCCTTGACGTCTCGTTTCTTTGATGTTATCATGTGATTGGAAGGAAAGAAGCAGTTCCAGCGCCACTAACTTTTGCCTTGGTGGAAGGGCTGGCGCTTTTCCTCGAACTTCCCTCATCGATGCACTCGATTTGCGCCTCCCCAAGCTCTTGCCGGGTATGTGCCGGATGTGTGGCCTGCTGAACCGCCAATAACGCCATTTCGTTCCGATTGACGCGTCACGTTTGAGAGATATTCTCTGCCTTGCTGGTTGGTGGGCAGGGAATGCTGGTGTGTGAGGGTTCGCTCGTTGGAGCGTTAAAGCGCCCACCTGTGAAAGATAGCCCTGCATGCGTTTGATCGTGGGAAGAATACTGTATGCGTGCAGATGGCCGGTCGCCCAGTGGATCAGCTAGCACTGACTCTGAAGGAGAGAACCCATGCTCGTCGAAAGCACGAATGCGGAATCTGACGTGGTTCGCGTGACGTTCCGATTGTCCACGAGTGTATCGGCAGAGATTGTCCATCTGGTGGGGGATTTCAATAACTGGGATCCTCGGTTGCACAGGTTAGCCCGTTCGCCAGATGGAGATTGGTGGCAGATCACCCTGGATCTCAAGCGCGGTAGAGCCTATCAGTATCGCTACTTGCTGGACTGTGCGAGATGGTGCAATGACTGGCATGCTGACCGATATGTCCCCAACGTATTCGGCGGTGATAACTCGGTTTTGGAAGTGTAATTTATCCTTCATGGGATGAACCACGAGTTCACGAGTTGGCTTATCTGACGGTGATTTCGTGTAGCAAGTAGCTGCTGACACTCAAAGGAAGAGGGAGATGAATCCTCACACGTATAGGGGTGGGCAGAGGTTGGGTGGCCGATATGCTCGGGACGATACACCCGCAGGCAACATCACCGAGCGCCTGGCCAGTGTGTGTGAGACCATCACGCCCGATATGGTGGCCGGGTTGCGCGAGGCGGCGGCTCTGGTTGATGCGAACGGCCGTAGCGATCTGGGGAGTATTCTGCGCGAGTGTGCAAAGAACGTCGAGACGATCCTAGAGATCAAAGCAGCGCTACCGGACAATGGGCCGGAGTCTTGCGGCGAGATCTGGCTGGGCTGATGGAAAGGAAAGGTACGTATGGCACGGATTCGTGTTGGCACGTCTAGCTGGTCACAGCACACCGACTTTTACCCGGCGGGGCTGCCCTCCAGCGAGCAGATCAGCTACTATGCCAAGTTCTTTCCGGTGGTAGAGGTTAACTCGACTTTTTACGCCCTGGTGTCGACCAGGAATTTTGAGTTGTGGGCCGAGCGCACGCCGCCGGATTTTATTTTCGACGTCAAACCCTACCGCCAGTTGACCTGGCATGATCGCAAGAAACCGCCTGATGATGAGGTGATGGAGGCCTTTTACGAGACGTTGCAGCCTCTGCGGGATGCGAAGAAGCTGGGGGCGGTGCATTTCCAGTTTCCCCCCTGGTTCGAGTACGACGAGAAAAATATGGACTATATCAAGCTCGTGCGCGAGTTCTTTGCAGGAGATGAACTGGGCGTCGAGTTTCGGCACCGAAGCTGGTTGACCGGGGATCACGTGCCGGAAGTGGTGGAGACCTTTCGAGAGAACCACATCGGCCTCACCGTTGTGGACGAGCCGCAGTTAGGCAGCGGGAGTGTGCCGACTGTTCTAGAGGTCACGGATCCTGATCTGGTGATCGTCCGTTTTCACGGGCGCAACTATAAAAAGTGGTACGCCAAGGTGAAGGAGACAGGGGAGCGCTTTGATTATCTCTACTCGGAAGATGAGCTGAAAGAGTGGGTGCCCAAGGTCAGTGAGCTGGCCAGCCGTGCCAAAGAGGTGCATCTGCTGTTCAACAATAACGCGCAGAACTATGCCGTGCAGAACGGCCAGCAGTTGCGCATGCTGCTGGAGGAAGAGCACCCTCAAAACGTCGAGGTTGTCGCGCCCCCAGGGAGTTGATGCGTTGGCTACCGCAGGGTGAGTCAGACTCATCCGTCGAGCGACTGCCACGCGACAGTCGCTCGACGGGTTACTACCGGCTGTCAGAAGTTGCCGTGTACCTATTTGCGGTCTGGTCTGGAAACGGGGATAGAGAGCGCCAACACCGCACTCAACAGAAAGGCGGCGGCGGCCACCCCGTACATAATCAGATAGCCTATGCTGGTGGAATCCAGGAGGTTGTTGAGCACGTCGATGGAGGCGCCTCCCAGGAACCGGGCGATGGCGCTGCCCCCGGCTGTGGCGATGTTGGCGATTCCCAGATAGCGGGCGGCTTCACCACGCGGTACGATATCCGTTACCAATGCCCAGTTGCCACTCAGAAAGATGCCGATGCCGGAGCCCACGACCAGACCCGCTAACGTTAGCGAGGTCGTGCTGCGGGCAAAGAGCAGGGCCACCGTACCGAGGCAGGCGATGATTCCGGAGGCTGCTGTGAGAGGCTTGCGACCAAAGCGGTCTGCCAGCCACCCCGAGGGCAGGGTGACGAGGAGAATCGCGCCACCGATGATGGTGGAGAGCTGTCCCAGAAAGCTCTGCGCCGTCCCCTCGACCATACCGACCACGTCGATCAAGTAAAATAGCAAGAAGGTATTGAGCAGGATAAAGGCCCCCCAGAAGAGGGTGCGGTTGGCGAACCAACGGCCAAAGGCGGGATACCGGCCCCAATCGACAGCAAAAGCGCGGGTCAGGGACTGCCGTACAGTCTGCTGGGGCATTGCTGAGGCAGGCAAGGGCGGTTCGCGCGCCCCCAAGGCGGTGACGATCAGGGCTATGACCAGGATGACCACCGGCACAGTGACAGCAGCGATGATGGCCGTTTCCCCCCATGCGGGATAACGACTCACTAACAGACCGGCCACAAGACGCCCCACGACGAATGCCAGGATGTCTAGCATGGCTTTCAGGCCCGAAGCCTGGCCTCGCTGCTCCTCCGGCACGAGATCGGGGATCAGGGCTTGCCAGGGTCCCTGGATCGTGTTAGACCCCAGTTGGATCAACAGGACGCCTACGACCACCAGACCAAAAACCGGCGCAAGGGCGATCATGTACAGGCTAAAGGCCACCAATATGATCCCTGCGGCGCAGTAGGGCAGGCGGCGTCCCCAGCGCGAGCGCGTGCGATCAGAGAAAACCCCCACGATGGGCTGCACCAGTATAGCGACGATCAGCCCCGCGAAGGTGGTGAACCCCAATGCGGTGTTGCGCTGGCCGGGCACCAGCTCAAGCACTTTGTGACCCAGCACGGCGGGTTCAAGCGTGTTGGAGATCATGGTAATGGCAAAGCTAAAGATGGTGACGGCCAGCAGTCGGAAGATGGAAAGGCGCTTCACAGGAATCCTCCGTGTAGTCATGATGGGTAGCCGTTTCGTAGCGCCTGGGGGCGCACCCGGCGGATGTGCTGTAGGGATTGGAGCGCTTGTTGTACGCCAAGTTCCAGGATGATCGGCCCGTCAAAGCCCACCTGTAGCAAGCGGTCGAGGAAGGCACTTACGTCCAGGTCGCCTATCCCCAGGGGCTGGTGGTCGCGGCCATACTGGCGCTGCCCGTCCGGTCCCGGCGTGGAGGAGTCGTGCAGATGTACTTCGATCAGGCGAGGGAGACAAAGCTCCAGCGCATGTTCGAGGGAGATTGGCCCGGAAAACCCGGCCAGCACATGCCCCGTGTCGAGACAGATGGATAGGTCGAGGGCTTCGGCCAGCTCCAGAGTCATGTCGAGCGGGAATTCGATTGTTTCGATGGCCAGTAGTCGGCTAGGGATGCCTGTTTCGCCCAGGATGGTCTTGAGGCTCTCTCTGGCGCCCGCCTGAAACTGGCGAAGGATCAGAGATTGGGCGGCTGCGAGTAGGCGCATCTGGGAGAATTCGGCGGCCAAGGCTCCCGTTGCGTGGCAGACGTATGCCTTGGGCTGGAGGGCGTACGTCGCGTGGATCACGTCTACGAGGGCACGGATGGACCCTCGGCGTACAGGCTCGAGCGGGGTGGATGGCTCGACAGACCAGAGCGGCAAGTGGACGGTGTAGGTCAACGCCCGATTCCGTTGCAGATCGGCCAGTTTGCTGATGGCAGCGGGGGCAAATGCCTGTGGGAAGAACAGGTTCAGGTCGCCGCCCAGTTCGATCAGGTCAAAGCCGGAAGCTGCCAGATCGCGTACGAGGCGGGCGTGGTCGAATGTAGCCACGTATGTCTGGGCGTTTTCGGGGGACAGCCCTGGTGGGATTAGAGCATCCATCTGCATGGACATAATGCCAAAGTGCATAGTGACCTCCTTGTCGAGCGGCATGGCAAAACCCCTCTCCGTGAGGACAGGCGCGCCAACGGGGAACCCATGCGCGCGTCTTGGCGTCCATAGGTATGGGGTTTCTCGTCTCTCCCTGGTGAAGATTGCCAAGTGGTCCTATTGTATCAAGTTGTGCGAACAGCACAAGGCCGGATTGCGTTATTTGGGTGCCAGCGCGATAGCATTTCGCGTCCCGGCGGACCAGAACGCGACGCCAGGCAAGGCGGGCGCGATTATGGGTCCAGTGGCACAAACGGGCCATGCCGGGTATAATGGCTGTGGGGCATCACCTGAGTGTCTCACGCGCAGCGACCTGGTGATGCGCGAGGAATCTGTTGGCTCGAACCGGTAGACGAATGGAGCGAGGCAATGGGACGTCCACGTCGAGATATGTTGTGCTTGATGTGCCACTTGAGGACACCGGGCGGCCCGCATAGAAGGGTGTTGTTGCGATTGTGAATGGAACCGGCGATAGCCCATATGGACCCGACAAAATGATATCATGGAGACCTTTCATGGCTCACCTGTTGAGATGGCTGGTTGTAATCATCATCGTGGTATGCACGATGCGTGCAGGCGTCAACAGCCAGGAGCGCGCGTCCTCTACCCCGACGACGGTTCCCGCCGATTCGCTCATGACCTCTCCTGGTTCCGAATGTGCCGAGTGCCCGGAAGAGGTCTTGCCTCTGCCGTATACTGGCCCCGAGGTTGCAGATCAGTATCAGGTGCACCTGCCGCTTGTGCAGGCCCAGGCGAGAAAAGTGGTGGCGATTCCGCTCCTGTTGAAAGGTGGGCCTACTCGATCCCTCGTGGGCAAGCCCCCTGCGCCAGTTGTGTCGGCGGCGTCACCCAAGCCAGAGTCATCGGGCAAGCCGGAAGTGGCAGGCGATGCCTTTGTCCGCGCGAAAGGCGCCAATCTGATACTGCATGGTCAGCCTTTTTACTTCCTGGGGGTAAATAGCTCTCAGCTCTTGCAGCCCTATTTCCCGGGGAGCGAAATTGAGCCACAGATCAAGTATCTGGCCGAAACCAAGGGCGTGAATGTGGTGCGTATCTGGTTCTTCCCTGGTCAGGACCCGAACCGCCTGGAACAGGTACTGGACCTGGGCAAGAAGTACGGCATCTATTACGTGGTGACTTTACAGAATTACCACTACTACAAGACACAAGGCTGGTTTGCCCACCGATATATCACGGAAGATTTGCCCCATGTGCGGGACACGGTGACTCGATTCCGCGATCGACCCGAGATTCTGATGTGGGAACTGATGAATGAGCCGGGCTGTGGGCCGGAGAATGGCAGCAAGGAATGTAACGCGCACATGTACAAGTGGGCCAAAGCTGTGTCCACGGAGATCAAGACGCTGGACTCGAACCACCTTATTTCTGTGGGTACGACACTGAGCGGCTGGACCACGCACGAGCAGGAAAACTATGAGCGGATGCACGCCCTGGAGACGGTGGATGTGGTCAGCATTCATCGGCGAGTGGGCAAGACTTCCAGGGGCGAGTTGCGCGTGGCGGAAAAGCTCGACAAGCCCGTCTTTGTGGGCGAGGCGTACTATAGGGCGTATAACGATGACTGTCGGCCCATTAACAACGAAGTGCTGGTTGAGCGCGCCCGTTATATTACCAAGGACCTCGAGTGGTCCTTCGCGCACGGTATGGACGGCTATCTCTTGTGGGAGCACACGCCGGGCACGATTACTACGACGGATGGGGATTCGCAGTGGATCTGCGATCCGTATGTGTACTTGGAAGGTGACCCCACGTACAAGGTATTCCAGGACTATTTGGCAAGATTCTTGAGCGGGCAAGTCGTGGACTCGCAGCAGGTCGGCCCTGATGGCGACTGATCGCCGAGCTTGTCACTTGGGGGTGCGGTGCTCGACAGGCCCCAAGGGCATCTGGTCGCCAGGTTGCGGGGCATCCGCGTGATTCCTCACAGGCCCTAACCGATTGTTGGTCGTGGGATCGTAAAAGCCCACGACTAGCGTGTATTGGCCGCTCGGCAGCTCTGGCGGGAGGGGGATGTCGTAGGTGTCTGCAACGGTCTCATCAGATACCCAGGTCGTGGTTGGGCGCGTTCCCCGAACGGGGAAATCGTCGCGCTGGGCAACGACCTGTCCGCCTGCATTCAGCAGATGGGTGAATACCTTGTACGATAGGGGCAGAGTATCCAGTGCGCGCCAGTAGAGCGTGACGCGCAGATAGGCGCCCTCTGGTGCGCTGATCTCACTCAGGTCGTATCCGAGCAGCCGGATATGGGCGGGATCGCCGAAAGTTGCCTGCACCTCATGCTGAGGATCCATCTCGCCGTGAGGCTGGACGGGTGGCCTGGGCAGAACCCGAACGTGTCCCACGGTGGCTTCTGTCTCTCCCATGCGTATGCGCCAGGGCAGCACTCCGCCGGGGCAATCCGGCGGAATCGGGATATCCACGACAATGCGGGCCAAACCGTCGCCGGGCGGGATTTCCAGTAGCTTGCGCGCGTAACTGGGTTGGCCTAGCAATACCTCCAAGGAAGCCTTCTCCTCTGACCTCTGCACGTAAACCGCCAGATGGGCCACCTCACCCGCTTTTACCCGGCGCAACGCTTGTTCCCAGCCGACAAGCTGCGACCCCGCCACCTGAATAGCATGAGCGCTGTCCGAGGAGGCCATGCCTGCCGCCAAGGGCGCCGGCTCGGCGATGCGGGAGGGGGTCTTGGCGAACAACAGCAGGCGCTTGGAGCCGAAACGCCACTCGCGATGGGCGGGTGACTCGGCATCCAGCCAGGCCTCGAACTGCCGTCCGGGATCCACGCGGAGGGCGTCCTCGTTGATTACCAACCAGACTGCCTCGTGTTCTTGCCAGATGGGGGCGAGCAAGTTTTGCGCCGTATCCTCGTGCATCTGCTGTCCGTAAGGAATGCCAATAAACTTGCCTGCCCAGTGATAGGCGAACACCGGCCAGGGCTGGTCGGTATGCAGGACTACCGCATCTTCCGGCTGGGCGTGGGCATGGAGGGTGAGGGTGATGGATTCATAGTTGTCTGTGCGGTAGCGGTCGCCGTAATACCTGTGCAGGCCCCAGGCAGATATAACGATCAAAGCAATTGTTACGCCGATGCCTACCCAGAGCCGCACGCGTCCGGCTCGCTCCGCCAGGGTGACAGTGACCCAGGAAAGGAGCAGGTAGAAGGGCGGCGCGAAGGGCAGAAGGTAGCGCGCCTCTGGCTTGGGGAGATAGCCGATAGAGCGTGGCAGCATGGTCACCAACCAGACTGCCAAAGGTGGCAGGGATACAACCAGGAGCAGCAGCAGGATACTGCCGGGCCTGGAACCCCAGCGGGTACTGCGGCGTGAAACCATGACTGCCAGACCTGCGATAGTTAGCACTGCAATGGCGGCAATAACCGGGAGATAGCGGTCGATGTGTATGGAGGCTCCTACCGTGAGCAGTGTAGCATAGAGTTGTAGGTAAAGCCGTGGCTCGAAGGTGGCCTGGGCGGACCAGGACCTCATGCGGGGGAGCGCATACGCGAGCCAGGGGACGAACGCGCCCACCGCAATGGCCTGCAGCCCGGCCCATTGGAGCAAGAGCCACCCGCGCGTGGGCCAATCGCGCTCCAGACGCAAGGACCACAGCCAGTATAGTCCCTCAATGACCAGCAGGAATGCCAACAGGTAGAGCGTCCAGAGGGCGGCGATGGTTACCGCGAGGTACGCGAGGGCGATGCGCCAGTCTGGCTGCCAGCGCAGGCGCACAGTGCAGGCCAGGCTGAGGGTAGCCAGCAGCCCGCCCAGCATGTACATGCGCGTCTCCTGCGACCACCAGATGGCAAAGGGGGAGACGGCTAGCAGCAGTGCCCCGCCCAGGGCGATCCATGGGCGACCCGGCGCGAGCAGGCGGCCCAGGTACCAGAGGGCTGCCACTGTCAGCGTGCCGGAGACAGCCGAGAGCAGGCGCACGGCGAACTCGCCGTCGCCCGCCAACCCCAGCCACAGTTTCAGCAGAAGGAAGTAGAGAGGCGGGTGGACATCGGCAGCCGTCCAGCGCAGCATATCCAGCACGCTCTGGCGTGCGGCCCACACAGCCAGCCCCTCATCCCACCAGATGTCGGCATCTGCCAGCAGAACGAGCCGCAGGCCAAAGGCAGCCAGCAAGATAGCCGCCAGGCCGAACAGGGGACGGCGCCCGATGGCTGCTGTTGTTGGTTGCCTGGAGGCATGGTCGGAGTCAGTTGCTGGGTTTTCGATCATCTAGTCGTGGCCCTATCGGATAGGTTGCTCAATCTATCTATCAGAAGCAAGGACCAGTCTATTCGAAAGGGCGAGTTTGTCTAATCGGCGGCCATCTGGCCGCCGATAGTCTGAGCGCTGGCAGAGCGAGCGTCTCTATGACGGTGGATGCAGTCGTTGCAGGACCGCGTTGGCACCCATGATCAGGCCAAAGTCGGTGACCACGGTGACAAATAGGAACCCTTCATCAAGCCAGTGCTGGGCGGTTTCCGGCGTCCCTGCGATGCCGGGAATCTTGCCCGTAGCGTGGCAGGCATCGCGGACGCTGAGGATAGCCGCCTCATGGGCCTGGCGGCCCTGGGGCGTGCTCAGATCGAGGCCCATCGAGAGGTACATATCTCCCGGGCCGACCCAGCAGCCATCCACGCCGTCGACGGCAAGAATCTCCTTGGCGTGTTCGACAGCCGTTTGTGATTCGATCTGGACAGCGAGGAACACCTCATCGTTAATTGCCTTCGCATAGTCACTGCCCAGGAAGCCCGTGCCAGTGGGACCCATCGAGCGGCCACCGCGTGGCGGGTAACGGACAGCGTAGGCGGCGGCCCTGGCCTCCTCGACCGAGTTCACCAGGGGCACAACAACGCCCATTGTGCCGCGATCCAGGGCGCGGCCGATGGTGTAGTAGTCGTTCTGCTGCACGCGGAGCATGGGCGTGGCGTTGCCCAGGCAGATGGTGTGGAAAGCGGCCATCGCTTGCTGGTCGCCCCATAGCCCGTGCTGCATATCCACCAGAAGGAAATCGAACCCGGCTTGAGAGAGTAGTTCGGCGATGAGTGGTGAGTCGAAGGCGAGGCCTGCTCCCAGGGCTGGTTTGCCTGCCTTCATCTTTTGCAGAGCATCGTTTGTGCGCATGCGCATCCCCTTTCTGTGTAGAACGTAATGGATGGGTTGATCTATAGCAGATACGGTCGGGGCTGATCGAGGCGGTACAGCCCCGCCGCGTGGGCCAGGCGAATGGCTTTGGCCAGTCCATCGGGACGTCCAACTTTCCCGATTGAAGACGCAGATAAGCCGGTTCAAAAGGGGTCATTCAGCCGTCTCCTGCTGGGCCTGACATTGGGCACCTGCTGGTTCGGACTCGGTCTGCTGGAGTAGATGGTCTATGAAGCGCTGCATGCGGCCATAGTGCGAGCCGCGCCAGTAGACTCTCCCACAGGTGGGGCACAAGCGGAATTCCTGGTAGTGCTCCCTGGCCTTGGGCGGCAAGCGGTCGGCAATTGCTTCCTTGTCCACAGGTTGTAGAAGGGTATTGCAGCGCAAGCAGCGTCGAAACGGGCTTATCTCGCGGGACAGGTCAAAACGGCGCAGTACCTCGGTGACCTGCCGACGTGGATCGATTTCGCGGACGAAATAGCCATGCATGACCTGGTTGCGCTTGAGCAGGCCGCGGTCCTTGGTCAGCAGGATGCGCCCTTCCGTCTGAGAGATGCGGGCCAGCTCCTCATCGGCATAGTCGTTCCGGTACAGGGTGTCGAAGCCGAGCATGCGCAGATACGCTGCCAGCTTGCCCAGGTGGGTATCCAATACAAAGCGCACCTCTCGCAAAGGCTGGGGGCGGACGCGCAGTAAGGGCGTGATGTCGATGGACTCGAACACCGGGTAGACGCTGATCCGGTCGCCGTCCTGCACCTGGTAGGTGAAATCCACCGAGTTGCCGTTGACCAGAATCAGGTCGATTTCCGTATGGGGCACGCCCAAGGATTCGATCATGTCCTTGATTGAGCGGCTCAGCTCGAAGGGATAGTCGAGCAACGTCTGGCGTTGGCTGACCGGCAAAAAGTCGTTTAACTCGGCGTAGAAGCGCAGATACGCGTGATTCATCTCAAATCCTACCGAAGCAGTTATTCCACAACCCTGTCCGCTTGCCAGAACTAGAGATTTAGATCGCCCAGGGATCTGTCCGCATTGCGCAAGGCGTCTGCGGGGAGCTGCTGATGCGCCTCGATCCACTTGGGGGCCAGTTCCCCTTCCTCTTTCGGTCGCCCCATGACAAAAGCCGCAACCAGTTGCCCACCCTGCAACCACCAGACGCTGAAAGCCCCTTGTTCCAGGTCGCCGCGATGAATGACCTCATCCGCAGAGGAGGTGTCTCCCCAGAACTCGTACGACAGGTCAAAGACGTCGGAGAAGAAATAGGGCACGTGTACAAACGGGCGACGCGAGCCCATCATATTGCGCACGGCGCGTCTGGCCTGCTGCACGGCATTGTCCCAGTGTTCGATGTGGCGCTGCTTGTCGAAAATCACATCGCGGTAGTTGGTCACGTCGCCCGCGGCGGAGATATCGGGCAGGTTGGTCTCCAGGTACTCGTTGACGACGAGGCCTCGATCAATCTGGAGGCCGCTCCCCTCAAAGATGTCTGTGGCGGGGCGCACGCCGATTCCGGCTACTATCATATCCACGGGCAGCCGTTGTCCTGAGCCGAGCACTACTTCGGATACCCGGTTCTCCCCGGCGAACTCGCGGATGGTGTTGTTCGGCAGGATGGTGACTCCCCGCTGCTCATAGTAATGCTGGAAAAAGCGGGACATTTCTGGCGTGAAGAAGGCTTGCCAGACACGCTCTTCGGGGAATACCATTGTCGTTTCGACATCGTATCGCCGGAGAGCGGAGGCGACCTCCATTCCGATGAACCCAGCCCCAATGACGGCGGCGCGTTTGGCCTGTTGGGCGGCGGCGCGGATGGTCTGCGAGTCCACCAGTCTGCGCAAGTAGTACAGCCCGTCGAGTCGGCTGCCCGGCAGATCGAAGCGGCGCAGATAAGAGCCGGTGGCTATCAGAAGCTTGTCAAAACCGATCTCTTCGCCCGATTGCGTAGTAATGCGTTTGCGGGCCGCATCGAGGACCGTGACGGGGGTCTGGAGCTTGACGGCTATGCCCTTGTCCCGGTATAGCGCCTCGTCGTTGATCAAAATGTCGGCCTCTTGTTTCCTGCCCAGCAAGAACGACTTGGACAAGGGGGGGCGCTCGTAGGGCAGCGCGTTGTCATTCGATACGATACACAGCTCGCCGGGTTGGACGTCGCGTTTGGCGAATTCCTTGGCGGCATAGCCAGCCACCACGCCCCCACCGATGATTAGATATTTGAACTCTTGCATTGGGTCTCCCTTTCCTCTAGATACTGCTATCCGAGTCCACTTGTACGGCTGTGGGCATCCAGCCAGGAAATCATCGTAATGAGGATCGAGTTGCACTGTGCTTCGTTGTGGATTTCGTGGTATAGCCCTTCCCAGCATCTATGTGTGCAATCACCGGGCACGGACGTGGCAAAGCGGGCGGTGGCCTCCGCGCTGGTGATACGGTCCTCCATGCCGTGCATCAGTAGCAGCGGCACCTGGCAGTCACCCGCGTGCTCCAGAATCCATTTCCCGCTATCCAACAAGGCCAGCCCCATCTGCGCCGAAATGCGATCATGAACCAAAGGGTCATTGACATAAGCCGCTATCACCGCTGGATCGTGGGAGAGATGGTGAACATTGAGACCGCTGGACATGGTCAGGTGAGGCAGGGTCTTGTCCAGCAATCGCCCCAGCAGCAACTTGACGCGGGGTGGAGCAAAGGCCAGCGCCAGCCACGGCGCGGAGGCGATTACCCCTGCCAGCCCATTCGGGTGGCGCAAGGCATAATTCAAGACCAGGTTGCCTCCCAGGCTATGCCCATATAGGAAGCGGGATGTTGCCGGGAATCGGCTAGCCGCCTGAGTGAGCAGCAGGGAGACGTCATCGAGCAGGGCTGCATAAGAGGGGGCGTCTCCCCGCGCTCCTGCGGAGCGCCCATGCCCGCGCAGGTCGGGGGCGAGCAGAGCGTAACCGGCTTGAGTGAGGGCGTGGGCTATATGCGGATAGCGCCCGCCGTGCTCGCCCAACCCGTGTACCAGGCAGATCACTCCTTTGCAGGATGCGTCCGGCTGCCAGAGCCGGGCAAAGATGTCCAGTCCGTCTGCCGATTGCCATTCCAATTCCTGTGTGTTCAATGGTGTGCCTTTCTCTTGCGAGTGAAGGGTGTCACAGAAATGGGCGTTGGAGTGCGATGAGAGTGGATGGTGAGAGATGGTATGAGGGTATTCTATCCGGCGATGTCAGGTGGTGTCAAGATCGCCGAGCTTGGTTTTCAGTGGGAAATGGTGTGCAAACGGGCCGTTTTGGGCGCGTTTCTTTTTGTCGTGGCAGCCAGCTTCGGATAGAATGGACACGTGGTTTGCAAGTATACATCAGGAGGGACGCATGGACGCCAATGTGCTCGTGCCAAGCGAGAGGCTCAAGACCAAGTACTATGTGTGGGTCTGGCTGATCTTCTTGCTCTTCTTCTTGCCTTTCCTGTTCCTAGGGCTCGCGCCCGGCCTGGGCTGGACGTTTGTGCTCATCTACCTGGGAGCCAACGCCGTCTGGATGGTGGTGGCTTATCTGCTGATCGCGCCCTATTACCGCTCCATCTCCTACGAGCTGGGTGATGAGGATATCATCGTCAAGAAGGGCATCATCACCAAGACGGAGACGATGGTGCCCTATCGCATGGTGACGAATGTTTCGGTCAAGCGCGGTCCCGTGGACCGTTTGTTGGGTATAGGGACGCTGGAAGTACACACGGCAGGCTACAGCCAGCAGACCAATGCGGAGGCTAATCTGCCGGGACTGGTGGATTATGAAGCGGCGCGCCAGCGCGTGATGGCCGAGTTACACCGCTATCGTGTAGAAGCGGGAGGGCGAGCCGTGCCAGCAGGTCCCGAGGCGCAGGTAGAGCAGCCTGCGGAGGCTAACCGCGAGATGGTCGAGCTGTTGCGCCAGATTCTGACCGAGGTCAAGCACCTGCGCTCCTAGCCGGGGTCGCTGGTAGGCGGCTCCGGCGGGATGGATTGCGTACATTCCACGGCGTGGCATCGTTCGACGACACGCAGAGGAGAACGGATGGGGCATAGGGAGCATCGTGGGCGTGACCTGGTGATAGCAGCGCTGCGGGGAGAGGCAACAGAAACAGTTCCCGTCGGTGTGCTGACATGGGGATATGATTATCTTTGGAGGGTGGCCGGATTGGCCCCCTGGCAATTGGCCTGTGGGAGCACGGACACCTGGCATAGGACATTGCTCGCGCTCCTGGAGCGCCATCAGCCTGATATCCTCTGGTTCTTGCGCACGGGGTCCGGCTCCGAAGATCCAACCCTGCTGGACGAGGATGCACGTCGATGGGTTGTGCGGGATAACAACACCGGCAGGACCCATGCGCTGCTGAAGGATAGCCTGACCATGGTCGACCCGGAGACGGGCGCCTCTCGGCGGCCTGCTGCTCTGGGGGAGATGCATTCTCAAGACGATGTGGACGCCGTTATACCTACAGACGGCGGGTTGGCAGAACTCTATCGCGCACAGTTGGTGCGCCTGATCGAAGAAGTTGGCGATCGGGCGCTGGTGATGCCTTGCACCTCACCGGCGTATATCCGGGCGTGCTACGCGTTTGGCTTCGAGCGGTCCATGGAGGCGATGCTGTTCGAGCCCGAGTTATTCACCTATGCCTGCGAGCGTTACCGGATGCAGGAAGAACAGCACATGCGCGAACTGGCGGAGTCCAGCGTGCAAGCCGTCTATGTGGCCGATGGGTGGGCCTCGTGCGATGTGATTTCTCCCGCCATGTTCGAGCGATTTGCGCTTCCGTATCAGGCAACCATCACGGAGGCGATCTATCAGGCGGGGATGCAGATCGTTCTCTGGAATGAGGGGAATATCCTCCCGATTCTGGATCAAGAAGCGACCCTTCAGGTGGATGCCTTTCACTTTGAGCAGCCGCGCAAGGGCGTCGATCTGACCGTCGAGCGAGTGCGAGAGGCGTTTGGGCCTGCGCGTTGCCTGTTCGGCAACATCGACTCGGAGGGGCTGCTGATTCAGGGCGATCCTGAGGGGATCAGGGATGTTGTCGGCGACCAGTTGCGCCAATCAGGCCGGGGAGCGCCCTTTGTTCTCTGTACAGGCAGCCCGTTGCCTAGCAACGTTGCTCCCGAGGCGGTTGATGTGATGATCGACGCGGCCCGCGCCTTCCGCTGGTAGGCGCTTGGACGCGGGTGGATGGCTTGGGGCGGTAGGTATATGCTAAGGGAAAAGGGGACGAGTTCATGTTGAACCTGTTGACGACCCTCAAAGGGTCTATGCTGGAGGGTTTCTATCCCGCGGGGTGGGATTTGGCCCGCATCGATGCCTGCTGTAGTCACGCGGCTGACGAAGTGACAGATCGACAACCTTTCTGGCACAAGGATTTTCATCCGGTGCCGTGTGAGACGTTGGAGGATTTCAACGTTTTCATGGGGCACGAGATCGCGTTGGAGATCAGGCAGGCCAAGGAGGAGGGGCGCAAGCTGGCACTGATTCTGCCCGTGGGGCCGATGGGGATGTACCGCTGGACGGTATATTTTCTCCAGCGGTGGGGTGTGGATGCCGGGCACGTGCACGGCTTTAACATGGACGAGTGGGCCGATGCAGAGGGCAAGACGCTGCCCCCGACGGACTCGGGTGCATTTCAGAACGCGATGGAGCAGGCTTTTTATGGGCCTTTGGGGGCGCTGACTGTGCCGGAGAAACAGCGGCATTTCGCTACCCGCGAGATGCTGCCCCGGTATGCCAGTGAGATTGCGGCGCTCAAACAGGAGGGAGCCAAGCTGGTCGTCGTCTATGGGATTGGGCGCGTGTTTCATATCGCTTTCTGGGAGCCGCATTTCGCGGGCGAGTTCTCCACGCTGGATGCCTGGAAGGCACAAACGCACCGCCTGGGCGCTCGCTTGCATCCCCTGACCATCGAGCAGAACGCCATCACCAGCTTCAAGAGTCGAACCACCCTGGTACCCTGCTACGCCAACACGATCGGGCCTGGGCTGTTCTTGCAGGTGGACCGCGCCATTGGGGGAGCCGATGGGGCATTGGGGCGGGGGATGCAGTGGCAAGGGATGTCGTTATGGGTAACGCTGCGCTATGGCCCGGACAAGTGGGTTCCGGCGAGCTTTATGCCCACGATGGCCGGTGTGCTTTTCTTCCTCAAGGAGTTGGCGGGTCCGCTAGTCGCTGAATGCAACTGACAATCATCAAGGAGATCAGACGATGGATGAGATGCCTATCGGGGTCATCGTATCGCTGGAAAGCGTGCTGTCGCGGGGCGTGGAGGAGATGGCCGAGCTAGGGTTGGGCGTGTGCCAGCTCAACTGCTGGAAACCAGAGTTGTACACGCCGGAGAATGCAGCCCGGGTGGACGAGGCGTTGCGGGGCAAGGTGATGATCTCCAGCCTGTGGGCCGGATGGCCGCCGCCTGCTGCCTGGAACTTCCTCGATGGTCCCCTCACGTTGGGGCTGGTTCCGGCAGCCTATCGCGCCCCGCGCGTAGACGCACTCAAGCGGGGAGCGGATTTCGCCAAGTGGCTGGGGCTGACCGATGTAACCACGCATGTGGGCTTTATCCCGGAAAATCCAGCGACGACAGAGTATCGGGAAGTGGTGATCGCTATTCGCGAAGTGGCCCGCTACTGCCAGCAGTTGGGCCTGTATTTCAACTTTGAGACCGGCCAGGAGACACCCATCACCCTGATGCGCACCATCGAGGATGTGGGGTTGGATAACCTGGGCATCAACCTGGACCCGGCGAACCTGCTGCTGTATGGCAAGGCCAACCCGATGGATGCCGTGGACATCTATCGCGGGCTGGTGCGGGGGGTGCACGTCAAGGATGGACTCTATCCGACCAATGGCCGCGAGTTGGGGCATGAGACGCCGGTGGGCGAGGGGCTGGTGGATTTCCCCGTGTTGCTGAGGAAGTTAGCCTCATATGGCTTCCGAGGGCCTCTGATTATCGAGCGAGAGATCAGCGGGCCGCAGCAGAAGGCAGACATCCTCAAGGCAAAAGAGTTCCTGGACGAAATCATACGCAACGGCTAGAAGGGGAAGGTTTCATGGATCGCTGGGCAACGTGGCAACAAGAGGCGCAGACCATTGGCGCGATACTGAGGCGCGTGCCTTTGTTCGACAAGGACCTGCGCATTTCCACGGACGAGTTCAAGCGACGCCAGCAGGCTGTGATAAAAGCTCTGGCAGCCGCCGAACTGGACGCAGCCGTGGTCTATTCGGATGAGCACTATAACGGGGATGTGCCCTATCTGGGCGGCAACACGAATATCAGCATCGAGCCGGTGGCGGGGGTAATTGGCGCGAACGGCTTCCATCTCCTGGCGGGCCTGGAGGGGGGGTATGTGGCCGAGCAACTTGCTCCCCGGTCAGGGGCCAGGGTGCACAAGGTGGAGATGCTGAAGCTGGCCGATGAGGATTACCCCATCGACGCCGAGCGAGTCGAGGACGTGATCGAGGAGGCGGCGGGCAAAAAGCCACGCACCATCGGCCTGCTTACGCCGCGTGCGGTCATGCCGGTGAGCTTTTACAGCTATCTGGCCGATTATCTGGGAGATGCCGGGCGGCTGGTGGACGCGCAGGAATTGTACTACCGGATCAAGTACGAGAAGTCGGATGCCGAAATGGGTTGCATTGCCCAGGCCAGCCTGATAGCCGACGTGATGCTAGAGGGGATGCTGGCCGTGCTCAAGCCGGGGATGTTGGAGACGCAGGTTTCCTCCTGGGGCTACTTGATCGCGCAGGAACTGGGTGTGGAGCAGATGGGTTTCGACGTGATGGTAACGGCTAATGAAGCCAACCGGACGTTGATCGGCAAGGCCCTGAACCGGCCCATTCGACGGGGGGACTATGTGCATCTGGGAGTTGCGCCCAAGGTGGACGGTCTGACGGCCTGCGAGCGGGTGTCTGTGGTGGCGGTGGAGGACCCTTCGGACGTAACGGAGGATCAAAGCTACTGGTTCTGCTTTGTCGAGGACGCCTTCCAGGTGGGGCTGGACGCCTACCGGAAGGTGGCCGCGGAGAACCTACCGGCCAAGCTACAGGAGCAGGCGTTGGTAGACTATTTCGCTGCGCGTTCGGACGAAGTGTCGCAGCGAGTCGGACGTCGCGTGGATATGACACGGCAGAAGCCGTATACCGGCACGCATAACGCAGGGTATACCGAGTGCCAGGAGTTCTATGGCGCGATCACCCTGAGTTCGGAGGAACCTTTGGGCGAACAGATCGTGACGATGCTGGACGTAGCCGCGCGAGGAGTGGGCAATCAGTGGGACGACGTGGTAATCCCCGGCATGGATTACATGGTGGTGGAGAAAACGCTCGGCAAATATGGCCGCCGCGTGGAGGTATTGAACCGGCTGCCGGTGAACGTGCAACACCTGGTGGGGCGCGTGTTGGAGGGGGGAATCTGATGGCCAAGTTCACTTACTATGACCTCCGACGCAAAATGGGCGAGCGGGACATCAACCTGCTCTTTCCCGGCTGGGTTCCTGGTCAGGAGAAGCTGATGGTGCTCAGCCCCCACGATGATGATGCGCTGTTGGGAGCGGGGTACGCGATAGCTGCCTGCCAGGCCAACGGGGGCACGGCGTATGTGTGCATCCTGTGCGATGGGCGGGCGGGCTATAGCCGCGTAGAAGAGCGGGATACCATCGTGGCTACCCGCCAGAGGGAATCCATACGGGCGTATAGTCACCTGGGCATCGACGAAGCGCGTGTGTTCTTCCTGGGCTTCCCGGATTTCAGCCTGGTAAGCTATGTGGGCTGGAAACTGAGCAGCGGGAACGAGGGAACCATGCGGCGAGTGGTCGAGTTGTTGCGGGAGCATGGCATCACCCGGCTGATGATCCCCAACGGATACCGCGAACACTCCGACCACGAAGCGGCTTACAACATCGGGCGGTATGACGGCGTGCAGGCGGGCGATCCCGTGGCGGCGGACTGGGGACCACTGACGACGATCAAGAACACCCTCCAGTATTCCGTCTGGGCGGATTTCTCGCCGGAAGATGCGCTGCTGCACGGGGCTGACACGCACATCCGCGCCAATCGGGCCATCGTCGCGGAGTACAGCCTGGAGGAGACCATCGCCGAGTCCCTGGCGCAGTGGGAGTCACAGGGGCAGATTATCCAGGGGTTGTTGGAGCAGAGGCGCGCGCGAGATTGCGGGCTAGGGCTGATGGAACTATACATCGAAATGGACCCGCGCCCCCAATTGCCGTTTGCTCCCTATGCAGGTCTGATCCGCAGCCTGCCGGTGAACGAGCGCGGATAGCTCTCGCGTGGTCGTATAGAGCCGTGCGGCTGTTTGCTCAATGGAATCTCATGTCAGCTTTCAAGGAGATCAACTATGCCAGAAACCAACAGTGCTCCCAGGATTTGCGTTCGGGGGGATGATCGGGCGTTGGGTTTTGCCGCGCAAGAGTTGCGGCGCTATCTGATGCAGATGACCGGCCAGGAGTTGCCTGTTGTGCAGGCAGCAGAAGAGTGCCAGGCGGGCGGGGCGCTCTGCCTGGGAACGTGGGAGGCGCTCCGTGGCACCTGCTGGCTGCAGGGAGTCGACCTGCCCGTTTTGGATAATCCTGCGTTTGACGATGCGATCACCATTCGGGTGCAGCATGGCGCCGGGATCCTATCAGGGGCCAACCCGCGCAGCGTGCTGCTGGCGGTGTATCGATTTCTGACCGAAGCGGGCTGTCGGTGGGTGCGCCCTGGCGCCTTGGGCGAGTGCATTCCGCAGCGCGCTTTGGCCGGGCTATCCGTCGAGGTGAACGAAAAGGCCGCTTACCGGCATCGGGGCATCTGCATCGAGGGCGCGGTGAGCTGCGAGAACGTGGCAGAGATAATCGACTGGGCGCCCAAGGTGGGCTTTAACGGGTACTTTTTCCAGTTTCGGGAGTCGTACACCTTTTTCGAGAGGTGGTACAACCATCGCGAGAACCCCGCCAAGCAGCCAGAGGGCCTGACGGTTGAGCAGGCGCGGGAGTATGTCTCGCAATTGGGCCAAGAGATCACCAAGCGTGGGTTGGTCTATCATGCCGTAGGGCATGGCTGGACGTGCGAGCCGCTGGGCCTGCCCGGCTTGAGTTGGGATTCGCAGAGCTATGATGTGACTCCGCAGGTGCAGAGCTATCTGGCCGAGGTGAATGGCAAGCGAGAAGTGTGGGGTGGGGTACCCTTGAACACGAACCTGTGCTTCTCGCAGCCGGAAGTCAGGCGGCTGGTGGTCGAAGGCATCGCCGAGTACAGCGAGCAGCACCCGGAAGTGGATATCCTGCACTTCTGGCTGGCCGACGGATCGAACAACCAGTGCGAATGCGCGGCCTGTCGCACCAAGCGGCCCTCGGACTGGTATGTGATGATGCTGAACGAGCTGGACGAACTGCTGACGCAAAGAGGGCTGTCAACCCGCATCGTGTTCCTGATCTATGTGGACCTTTTGTGGCCGCCGGAGATCGAGCGCATCCAGAATCCGGAGCGATTCGTCCTGATGTTCGCCCCGATTACCCGGTCCTATAGCGCGCCCTTTGCTGTCAAAGGGACCAGCGTGCAGTTGCCAGAGTATGAGCGTAATCGACTGCGTTTTCCGGCGAACGTGGACGAGAACGTGGCGTTCTTGCGGGCGTGGCAGGGGATGTTCCAGGGGGACAGCTTTGACTTTGACTACCACATGATGTGGGACCATTACAATGACCCTGGTTACTATCAGACCGCCGAGATGATCCACCGAGACATTCAGCACTTGAAGGACATCGGCCTGAATGGGTTCGTGAGCTGCCAGGAGCAGCGGGTGTTCCTGCCGACGGGCCTTAACATGGTGGTGATGGGGCGGACCCTGTGGGATGACACGTTGGAGTTTGATGAGATCGCCGAGGACTATTTTGCCAGCGCTTTTGGCAAGGATGGGGAGGCCTGCCGGTCGTATCTGGCGACCCTCTCGATGCTGTTTGATCCGCCGTATCTGCGGAAGGAAAAAGAGCAACTGAGTGAGGAATCGGCCCAGCGTTTTGCCAAGATCCCGGCGGTTGTAGAGGGCTTTGTGCCCACCATCGAGCGGAATTTGACGCAAACGAAGGGGTGCCAGGCGCAGTCGTGGCGGTATCTCAAGTACCACGGGGAATACGCTGCGCGTTTTGCGCGCGCCCTGGAAGCACGCGCGCGCGGCGACAAGGAAGCGACGGCGGCGCTGTGGCAGGAAACCAAACAGTACTTGCAGCAGAACGAGGACGCCATTCAGCCGGTGTTCGACCTGTTCGAGTTCATCTCTACCCTGGAGCACAGGTTGCTGAAGGGGTAGATGTCAGGCAGGCACGCCCCAACTATATATGTCTGTAGATAAACAAGGCTCGTGGCAGAACGCCACGAGCCTTTTGTGTGATGGGCGGTTAGTCTACGGGGTGATCTTGAGCGCCTCGAAAAGCCCCAGGCGGGGTACGGTAACGCACAGTGTATCGCCCTGCATCTCAAAGGGACAAGCCTGCCCCGTGACCAGGCTTTCAACGGCGCGCGGCCTGGCCTGATGGGGCACCTCTACCCGAACGTCGGCCATCGTCACCGGCGCAAAGAAGGTGACGCCGAAATGGCCAGAGCCGTTCACCAGATGGAGCAATTGGTGACTGCCGTCTCGCTTCTCAAAGAGTGTCACCTCGACCATCGGGGAGAGGTTGCCCCCAACGGGTTGTAGGTGGGCGACGTGCTCCAGTAGGTCCGCGATAAAGTCGAGGGTGTTGGTGTGGCCCTGGCGGTGGTAAAGTTTGCCCGGCTCCCAGGGGAGGTAAATGCCCTGCCCCTGTCCGAAGGGATGCGTGGTGAAACCCGGATGGTTGGTGACCTGAGTATAGTAGCAACGCTCCGGCGGGCCGAAATTGTGAGGCGGCACGAGCTTGAGGCGGAGGGCCGTCTGTGCGGCATACTCGGCATAGACATAGTTGCCGTCCAGGTAGACGAGGTCAGTGACAGGAAACCGCTGGAACGCCGCATCGCCCCCGATCTTGAGATAGGAGGAGCGCATGTCGGACCGCACGCGGTTGACCCGCTCAATGCCCAGGCAGCGCAGGGCGGGGGAGTTGCGCTTGACATAAGACTCGTTCAAGAACCCCGCCTGCGAGACGGCAATTACTGTCCCGCCTGCCTCGGCGAAGCGGTCGATCTTGTCGGCCAGGGCATCGCTCAGGGGTTGCAGGTTCGGCACGATCACCGCTTCATACTTCTCCCAGGGGAGTTCGAGTGCTGTATCCGCCATGAGTACGTCGAACAGGTGGTGGCTCTCGACGAGGAAGCGATACCAGCCCTGGTACTCGTCGCGGTCCGCGTCGGGGCCATTCAGCAGGGCGATGGTGGCCCTGGAAGTAAGCTGGCCGTACTCCTGCTCGTGAGCAGCGTGATAGTGGAACATCCGGCGGATGCCCTCAAAGCCGGATTTGTCCTCGTGGTTGTCGAGCCGCCCGATGAGGTAGTAGTCGATGCCGCCGCCGTTGGCCAGGTCTTGGGCCAGCCGCAGGGTTTGTTGGTGGGGCGATACGGCCACGTGCCGGTACGGAAAGTCAATAAAGTCAACGGTGGTGTTGCTTGACACCATTTCCGGGTAGCTGCTGGTGACCCACTTGGTATTGTCTGACCCGCTGTATTGCCAGTGGGGCAGGGGGCGCTCGATGGCGGTATTGGATTCCTGGCGGACGAGGCCCTCGCGGAATTCCGTGTGATTGGCAATCAGCATGTTGGGGCGCAGGGACTTGATCCAGTTGTAGACCTTGCGGTGATGCTCGGAGGAGGTTTGTTTCTTGAACAGCACGTACCTCTGATAGACCGGATCGCGCTTATCCTCGGCACGCGGCAGGTCCAGCCCGCTGAACTCGGCAAAGCGCGCCCGGCAGTTGTCACAATGGCAGATGCCGTAATAGTTCCCGCTGTAATCGCGCACCTGGTAACCTGCCATATTGAAAAAGATGCCGTCCAGGTCGTGGGTAGTAATCAGCTCCTCGATGATTCTGAGCGCGTACTCCTGCTGGTAGCCCCCATTGAGGCAGACGTGCACATCGCCGTTATAGTCCACGATGTGACCCTGCGGGCTGACATAGGCCCATTCGGGGTGTTGTTCATAGATGGGGCGGCGCACTTTGGAAAAGTCGGTGCGGGCCAGCACCTTGATATTGGCCGCGTGGCAGGCGGCGATGATGTCCGCCAGGCTGTCTCCCTGAAGATAAGGGCTGACATAGTGGTAGGGGAGTTGGCTGGGGTAGCTGGCGATGATGCCCGCCGAGTTGACCAGCACGGCTGTTGCCTTGAACGCTTGCAATTCTTGCACAAAGCGGTCCGCATCCATATCTAGCATGTCGATCTCGCGCAGGTTGGTCTGGATCATTCTCCAAGGCCAGTTTGTCCACCAATTTGTCATGTGCTTATCTCCAGGTTCTCTATTGCTTTGAGCAAATCGTCATGTCGGAAAGGCTTGGCGAGCACTGCTCGCAGGCCCATATCATGCAACATCTCTTCGTCAGGGAGTATTTGCCCGTCGGTCAGGGCGATAACGGGCAAGTTCGGGATCATCTGCGCGAATTGTGGAATAGTTGCTCCGGCGATGGACAGATCGGCGACCAGCAGATCAAAAGGTCTCTCGGCGCCGAGTTGTAGCGCCCGTTGATTGTCGCTTGCCACGGTCACCGCATGGCCGTGGCGCTCCAGCAGCCGCTTGACAAGCCTTGCGACCTGGCCATCCTCTTGGACCAACAAGATGCGTCGAGACTGATGGAGGGGCGCTGCTTCGGACTCGGGCCAGGGGGAAAGGCTTGCCGCCGATTCGCCGTTTGGCAGATAGACTGTGAAGGTCGTGCCTTCGCCTGGTGCGCTGCTTACGGTAAGCTGGCCCTCATGCTGTCCTGCAATGTCCTGACAGATGGCCAACCCAAGGCCGGTGCCTGTGCCAGGTTTGGTGGTGAAGAAGGGCTGGAAAAGTCGCTGCAATTGCTCTGGCGTCATTCCGACACCAGAGTCGCTCACCCTGACAAAGCTCTTATCGGCCTGTGTGCCCGTCGTGAGGGACAATGTGCCACCCTGAGACATGGCTTCTATAGCGTTCGTGATCAGGTTGACCAACATGCGCCGCAGCTCACTGGCATTGCCTCGTATGCAGGGAGGAGTTGTCAGCTCGCACTCCACGCGGATGGGCGCTGGGTAGGCGGGAGCTTCCCAGACGGAGCGGGCCATGTCCAACGCTTCGCGCACGAGTTCGTCCAGTTGGAGGGGTACGAATTCTGTAGGGTAGTGGCTGTGGGAATGCAGGGATTGTAGTCCGCGCACGATGTCGGCCCCTGCCGTAGCGCTGGCAGTGATCTGCCGGAGGTCGCTGCTCAATTGATCAAGCTGACCCTCGCGTAGATCGAGTTTTGCCATGTCCGCGTAGCCCAGGACGCTGGTCAGGACCTTGTTAAAATCATGGGCAATCCCCGCTGCCATCTGCCCAAGGGCACGCAATCTCTCGGCGCGTGCTAACGACTTTTGCGTTTCGCGGTACTGCTCCTCGCGCTCGTGCAGTTGGGAGAGAAGCTGCGCGTTACGGATGGCGATAGTCATCTCGTTCGCAAACGCCGAAATTGCCGGGATCAGGGTTTCGGGGAGGCTCTCCCCTGCAACGGATAACAGGCCAAGTATCTGGTCATGGTGAATCATGGGGACCACGATCAGCTTGAGAGCAGAGAAAGAGGCGGTCAGTTGGGCCGCCAGCCCTCTCATGGCAGAAGGCAATAGGGAATCGAGCAGTGGCTGACTGATAGAAGCCCAGATGGGCTGCTTCTGCCGGGCTATCTCCGCATAACCAGGAAGATCATCCAGCGGGAGGGGGGGCAGTTCCGTGTAGACCAGTTGTTGGATAACCTGCAATGCCGGGTGACTGGTGGTCATCTGAGCCAGGCGCACCATCTTGTCTTGTGGGTCCAGCAGGAGGATCCAACCTGCCAGGCCGAGATCATCGAGTTGTCGGGTAACGACCTCGAACACGCGTTCCGGGGAGGTAGCGACTTGAAGGACTGCCTGGGCAGCGGCACTCAGCGAACGGACGAGTTGTTCGGCCCGTATCCGGTCGCTGATATCGCGCACAACCCCCTGATAGCCGGTCCAGATCGAGTGGCTATCATAGCACGGTCTGAGGGATAGCTCTGCCCAGCGGTATTCGCCTGCCACATCTCTCAAGCGCAGGCGCACATCGGCCAAGCCGTACTCTCGACCCTGGGCGTGCAGTTGTTGGCGGAGGGGAGGAGCGTCTGCGGGGTGGCAGATATCCCAAATACTCCCGTGAGTCATCTCCAGGAGTTGATCTGCCATGTAACCCAGGATGCCCATTGTGTTGCCGACGATGTGCGTAATGTGCTCGCCGGTGTCTGTGATGAAAAAGATATCCTGGGAATTCTCGATAAGGGACCGGAACACCTGCACGTCGTCAGCGAGAGAAGATTGTTTATTGGCCCGCCTGTCGATCTCTGCGCGGAGCGCTTTCAGCCGCGCATCTCGATTGGCGAGTTCTCTCAAGAGGCGATCGATTCTTGCAGGTTCGGCTTCCTCGTCGTCCCGTAGTGTGAGATCGTGGTTGTTGGAAGTGTTCATTGATCTGGTTCACCCAAGTGCGTTGTCACGGTCTACGGACGGATATTCTTCTATATTATCATCGTTCGCGAGAACTGTAAACCCGGCCTGCCTATTGCTCACCCTGGTTTTCGGGCGAACCATTGGCGGGCGAACCTTCGGAAACGGTCTCAAGCTCCTTGGGAGAGAGGACGAATCCCAAGCTCCCGCGCGTTCCTTCGCTGATCTGGTTCCAGTTGTCGATGGGCAGCATCAGGCAGGCGACAGTAGCGGTAGGCAAGCGCGTCTCGTGGCCGGTAAATAGAGCAACTAGCTCTTCCAGGGAAGGGTTATGGCCTACCAGCAAAGCTGTGTACGCCGTGTCTGGCAACTGCTGCAGAGCGTGCAGGTGCTCGGGTGTCCCGCTCAAGTAAAGGGCTGGGTCAAAAAGGACGTTGCCTGCATAGTGGCTGCCTTTGATGAACTGCCGAACCGTAAGGCGTGCCCGTTCCGCCGTCGAGCAGAGCACGATGTCCGGCGTCAGGTGGCGCGCCAGCAGTTCCTCGCCAATGCGGCGGGCAGCCTTTCGGCCTCGTTTGGTCAAGGGCCGATCGTGGTCAGGCAGTCTCTCCTCTTTCCATGAGGATTTGGCGTGGCGCATTACCAGCAGAGTTCGCGGCATGCTCACTCCTCCCAGATAAAGGCGCGCGATCAGGTCAAGGCCGACTGCAAAGCGTCCGCCAGCTTTTGGAGGCCAGCCTGGACATCGGGGCCTATGTTGACGCGGATGACGCGCCGGTTAGCGTCCTGTAGGGCCTGCCAATCGCCCAGAGCCTGGGCCTGCTTGAGAACGCTGAACGAATAGTCGTGACCGGGGATGGGCAACTCCTCACTGTCTTCCTGGGTGATCTGGATGAACAGGCCGGTATTAGGTCCGCCTTTGTGCAACTGACCGGTGCTATGCAGAAAGCGTGGGCCAAAGCCGATGGTGACGGCGACGTGCATGGCCTGGCCGATGGTTCGACTCATCTCTCGCAAGAGGGCATCGTTTACCTCGTTGCGCTCCAGGAAGGCCAACAAGGCTACATAGTCTCCCGGGTTGGCCTGATTGAGAAACGCATCCAGATAGGAAGCGGCGTCGTTGGTGGCGTACTGTGGGCCATAGAACGACAGTGGATCTGTTGTGAGAACCGGGTCTAGCATTGGAAGGGCGTGCTGCTCGGCATAGGCGGCCAATGCCTCTTTCGTCCGCTTCTTGGCGGATTCGACATTCGGCTGATCGAAGGGGTTGATGCCCAGGCGTTGCCCGGCAACTGCCGTGGCGAACTCCCATCGGAAAAACTCGGCTCCCAGATGGTGCAACTCGCGTATTTGCAGCACCACCACAGGATGGCGGCGATCAACTAGCTGGGAGATCAGGTTATCGTTCGCTTTGTTATCTGCCATACCAAGGCGCAAGTAGGCAAACAGCCGATCAGACCCATAGAAGTCGGCCTCTGGGGATTCGGCTTCTACCGGGACAATCCCGACGCCCTCTTTGCCGGTGCTCTCGGCGATGAGCTGCTCCAGCCACGGCGTAAAGGGGGCAAGCGGGGCCGAGGTTAGGAGGGTCAGCTTGTCGCGGGGATGAGTTGGGTGGCGGGCGAGCTCGCCCATGATGGCTCCCAGGACCAGCGCACCATTCTCCTGGACAGGGCGAGCAGCGCGACATTCCCAGGCCATTGCCCTCGCGCTCTGAAGCAGGTTATCGAGGTTCTGGCCGATCAACGCAGCAGGAACCAGGCCAAAGAGGGACAGAGCAGAGTAGCGCCCCCCAATATCGGGGGGATTGAGGTAGAGATTGCGGAATCTGCTCTTCTGGGCCATGTCGGCCAGCTTGGTCTCCGGGTCGGTAATGGCGATAAAGTACCTGGCCCACTCCCGAGGGTCTACCTTCTCCCTGATGGCCTCACTGAAGTAGTCGAACAGGGCCGCGGTTTCGCTGGTCGTGCCAGACTTGCTGGAAACGAGAAAAAGCGTCTGGGATAGTGGGATGCGGTTCGACAGATGTGCGATCTGCGAAGGGTCTGTGCTGTCCAAGATGGTAAGCTCCAAATAACCAGGCAGAACACCCAGGATGTGTTGCATGACTTCGGGAGCCAGGCTACTGCCGCCCATGCCCAGTAGCACGACATGCGTCATGCCAGCAGCGCGCATTTCCAGTGCCAGCGCCTGTAGGCGCGGGACATCTACCAGCATGGAATCGGGCAAGTCCAGCCATCCGAGGCGGTCCTGAATCTCGGCAACTGCTTCCGGAGCCGACTGCCATAGTGTCCCATCGCGGTTCCAGATGCGGCGGGCGGCCTTGATCTCTTGCAGTTCTGTCAATGCCGAATTCAGCCCGGCTTCGTACTCTCCAATATCATACCAGATGGGGAAATCCCCAGAAACTAGTCTCTTTACCACGAGTCCTCCTGACACCTGTCGAGCTTGGTCCACTTCAGATCACCGGCTCAGGCTACACTAAGGCTGCTTGGGCGTCAAGTGCTGGCAGCGCCTCTGCTGGCCGCGTAAAAGTCACAATGTAGCCTGATTTTCGGACTTGTTCCATTCAAGAGGGCTGGTTTGCGGTGTTTTATCAATAGTGATACTGAGGCATGCATGCCGAGCGGTCCAACTTGGGCGCAGCCCTGGCGTCTCTGCTGGTCTGACTACAGCATATTCTGCCAGTTGGCTGCTTGCTCGTAGCCCCTGAAGACGGTTCGGCGGCGTGATCTGGCCCTTGACGGACTGGACAAGGCCGGATAGAATCACGTATAGTGATTTTAACTGATTTTACCGTGATTACAGAGCAAATGCCTTTTGGGGTTCTGGTCATGCAGGCATTGCCTCGCTCGGGCGCGTATAGATACCAACTGCGAGCCTGTTCTGTCGTGGCGGATTTTTGATCGCCGAGTGGCTAGCGCAACGCCGTCAGAGCGCTGTCAAAATCCAGTTCTGGGAGGAGAGTATGTAGCCAAACATTACAGAATTTTCATCTTTGACCTCTATGTTTTTAACTGTTACTTCATCTTGCTGTGCTATCCTATGCAAGACCCGTCGATGTAGCCAGACAACACTTACTTGGGAGGTACAATGAGCAGACGAACGTTGTTTATCGCCATCGGGCTACTAGCTCTCTTCTGGGCTGCAGCTGCCGTGCTGGTACAAGCAGACAACCAGAAGATTACCGATGTAGCAGCGGCCCGACCAATTACCCAAGCGACCATCCCAGCTCCTCCGGGGACGGATGTATCGCTTACCGTCTTTCCAGAGGTGGTCTGCCCTGGGTATAATCTGTACTATACCTTCTGGTTGACCAATACCTCGGAGACGAGCACTCTCTCGGGCATTGAAGTGATGGCCGAGCTTCCCGAGGGGACATGGTTCGATGCCAGGAATGCCAACCAGGATCTGGGAGGCAATATTCCAGGCGTCTACAAAGAGTACTATGATGACGTCGAGGAAAAGTGGTATCGCTGGTTTGAGTGGCAGACGAAGGATGATATCGATCCGGGTGAGAGGATTGAGGCGCGTGTGACCTTGCACTCCTATACCTCGCTACCCCAGGACAAGGTTATCACGGCTACCTTCCAGTATCAAGCTTACTCGGCGACGCAGCCCGGCCTACAGGTCATGCCGCTCTACTCGATTTCGGTAGAGAGCCGAGTCGACCGGGGTGTATGCCAGGCGACGGTGACCCCGACGCCAACCAACACGCCGGAACCGACGAGCACTTTTACGCCGACGCCAACAGAGGTACCCACGGATACTCCGACGCCAACTCCGACCCTGGAGCCGACGGAGGAACCGACGCCGATCGTGTACAATCTTATCTTGCCGCTGATCTTTAACTAGATAGAGTTCGAGGATCAAGGTCCGAGTTCCGTTACCTAACCGGAACTCGGACTTTTTCAGTTAGCGGCCTACTGGTGGGGGAGCATGAGCCAATAATCAGTCTACAGAAGTCTTGGCCGGGGCGCGTCTTGCGGCCTCGACGACCTCCTGCAAAGGGATATCGTGTGCGCGGGCGAGGCGGGCGCAGTCGTCATATTCCGGTTTGATGCTGATTACGCGGCCTTGAAGTATCTTGAGCTTGCGGCGTACAGGGCCCCAGGGGGTCTGTACGGTGTCTGTGCGGCGGTCGGCGATTTGCCGGTGGAACACCTGCCAGCGCACGCCCAGCGTGGTCGTTTCCTGAAGGATCGTCTGTCGCAGAAGAGGGCCGTTCTCAGGAGTGCAGAGGACGGAGAGCAGCACGCCAGGGCGGTTCTTTTTCATCTGGATGGGTGTAAACCAGACGTCCAGCGCTCCCTCGGCCAGCAGGCGTTCCATTGCAAAACCCAACGCCTCGCCGGTTGTGTCATCCAGGTTGCACTCTAGCAACAGCACCTGGTCGTCTTCTGCCTCAGCCTCTCCCATCTTGACTTCCTTGCGAACCGGCAGACCGCGCGGCGGCCACGCGGTTGGCGATCAACCCCGCCATTGCCCCTGCGCCGATGCCATTGTCGATATTGACCACACATAGCCCAGGCGAACAGGTCTGGAGCATGGCCATCAGGGCTCCCTGACCCTGGCCTCCCATGCCGTACCCCACGGATGTGGGCAGGCCGATCACGGGCACATTGACCAGTCCTGAGACCACCGAGGGCAGAGCGCCATCCATTCCAGCAGCGACGATGATCACGTCTACATCGACAGATTCCAGAAACTCTTGCAGGGGGCCAAACAGGCGATGGATGCCCGCGACGCCCACGTCATACGCGGTATAGACGGAGCAGCCCATCTCCTGGCAGAGAATACCGGCCTCCTCGGCGATGGCCTGATCGGATGTGCCAGCCGTCAGAATGCCTACCCGCCCGCCGGTGGACGGCGTGCGAACGCCATTGCGACGAACGATGGCCATACGCGAGGCCTCGTACCATTCGAATCGTTCCTCTCCATACGTCTCGACCAGCGCGGCGTAAAGCTCCTCAGGCACGCGGCTAAGGATGGCTAACCCGGTTTTTTCCAGAAAGCTGGCAGCGATGCTCAGGGACTGGGGCACACTCTTGTTACTGGTGAGAATAACCTCTGGCACCCCCTTGCGGTGCTGTCTGCCAAAATCCGGCCGCGAGAAGGGAACCTGGTTCAGGTCATTGAGATGCTGATTGGTCAACTCGGTCATTCATACTCCCGGTTCGATAGCCCTCAAGATCCAGGGCGACGTAATGATAGCCCGCGCTCTGTAGCGCCTGGACGATGCGCTGTCTCACGGCTGGTTCCGCCAGGCGCTCGATGTCCTCAGCGCGAACCTCAATACGAGCAACAGGGTAATGATCTCGGATGCGTAGCTGATGGATGTCCACGATCTGCCGCAGGGCTGCCTCCGCCCGTTCGACGCGTTGCAGGCCCTCCAGGGTGAGGGGGACATCATAGGGAAAACGGGAAGCCAGACAGGCTGCGGAAGGCAGGTTCCAGGTGGCAAGGCCGCGGCGTTTGGAAAGCTCGCGGATATCCGCTTTGGTAAGCGCGGCCTCGGCCAGAGGTGCGCGGACCCCTAGTTCGCGGGCGGCACGCGCGCCCGGCCTGTAGTCCAGGGCATCATCCACGTTCTCCCCGTGCAGGAGAGAGGCACCCCCGGTCTCTTGCAGCAGGCCAAGGATGGCCTCGAAGCGAAATCTTTTGCAGTAGTAGCAGCGCTGGCGCGTGTTGGCAGTGATGTCTGGGATGGATAGCTCGTCAAAGGTTATCACCTCGTGACGCACGCCTAGAGAGCGCGCTACCTGACGGGCTGTTTCTAGCTCGTCGCGAGGGAGCAGCGGGGAATCGGCGGTCAACGCCCGCACGCTGGCTACACCGAGCACGTCCACGGAGGCGGCCAGGAGGTAGCTACTATCCACCCCCCCGGAGAAAGCCACGGCTACCTGATCGAAACCGGCCAGAATATGGTGGAGGCGTTCTTCCTTTGTCTGGAGATCAGTTTTCATGCATCGAACCCTATAGTTTGTGCCGACAGCGCTGTATCGCGATATTCGACGTGGATTTGGTACAAGCTATCGGTTATTATAGCATCAACGACCTCTTCGTCAACAAAGCGGACGGTTCCGCTCTCGATCCGGGAGAAGGGTAGGGGCATTTTGGTTTTGACGTGCGCCTGCAATAGTGGTATCATGTCTTACAGACGGGATGCAGAGATGCCCCTATCGTATCGCAAGTGGGCGGTAGACGATGGGGGTTTTATTCTGTTTGAGCGGTGCTAACGGCTCTGTTGAAAGCTCAGAAAACGGGGGAACCTTCTATGCGCATTGGCATCGATGCCCGCCTCACCCATTACAGGCAGGCGGGTATCAGCCAGTACATTCTCCAACTGATCGAAGGGTTGGCTCGCTGCGAGGCGCAGGACGAGTTTGTGATTCTGCAGAGTTACAAAAGTCGGGAGCCTATTCTCAGCAACTCGAGTTTCGGCTTGCGCCGTCTGTTGACACCGAGTCACCATCGGTTTGAGCAGTTCACCCTGCCGCTTGAGCTTTCCACGATGGGCTTGGATGTGCTCCATAGCCCTGATTCTATCCCACCGTTTCGGCGCAACTGCCGTTCCGTGATCACCATTCACGATCTGGCTTTTCTGCTGTATCCGCACCTGTTAACCAAGGATTCGGCGCGTTATTACAGTCAGATAGATCAGGCTGTTCAGCATACCGATGCCATCATTGCCGTGTCGGAGGCCACCAAGGGAGACATCGTGCGCTTGCTGGGGGTATCCGAACACAAGATCACGGTGATCTATGAAGCAGCGAGTCCCATCTATCGCCCGATCAGGTCGCCCGAACTGATGCAGCGCGTCAAGGGGCGTTTTGGCATCCCTGGCGAGTTCGTGCTGTTTATGAGCACCATTGAGCCACGCAAAAACGTGCCGAATTTGCTCAGGGCTTTCCGGCAGTTGCTGGATGATTATCATCTGGAAATCAAGCTGGTTCTTGCCGGGGAAAAGGGCTGGCTCTTTGAAGATGTGTTTCGGCTGATGTCCGAACTCGATCTTCTGGAGGATGTCATCTTCTTGGGGCGGGTCTCATCCGAGGAGTTACTGTGGCTCTATAACGCCGCCCAGTTGCTGGTTGCTCCGTCCATCTATGAGGGATTCGGGCTTACCCCGCTGGAAGCGATGGCCTGTGGCACGCCTGTCGTGGTCTCCAATGTGTCCTCCTTCCCGGAAGTGGTGGGGGATGCGGGGATCCTGGTGGACCCGAACAACGTGGATGAGATCACGGTAGGGATGTGGCGCGCTCTCAGTGACTCCAAATTGCGGGATTGCCTGATAGAAAAGGGGCTGAAGCGAGCAGCCACCTTCTCATGGGATAAGGCTGCTGCGGAGACGCTAGAGCTTTATCACAGCCTGGCCTGAGCGCTGGGCGAGGGAAGGCTATGCACGCTACCTCACACGATGATCGACGGCAGATCCTTTTTCTAACGCCTCAGCTTCCCTATCCGCCCGAACAGGGAACCTCTATCCGAAACTATAACCTCCTGATGGATGTAGCCCGGCGGCATGACGTATCGCTGCTCTCTTTTGTGGAAGAGGAGCCGTGTGATCCGGGGCCATTGGCCGACGTCTGTCGCGTGCTGCGCACTGTGTCCGCCCCCAGACGAACGCCCAGGGACCGCTTGGAGACGCTCTTGACAACTCCACTGCCAGACATGGCACGCAGGTTGTATGCCTCCGAGTTTGTGGCAGCGTTGCGGACCTTATTGAACGAATACCGCTTTGACGTGGTGCAAATCGAGGGAATCGAGCTTGCGCCGTACGCGCTTGTCCTGGCGGACTGGTGTGGCGACAAGTCGCCAACGCTGATATTCGACGATCACAATGCAGAGTACGTGCTTCAGCGACGGGCGTTTCAAACAGATGTGCGCAACCCTCGTCGCTGGTTGCAGGCGTGCTACTCGCTGACTCAATGGCAGCGGCTGGAACGCTTTGAGCGGCGCATTTGCGAGCTGGCAGATGCCGTGCTATCTGTGTCCGAGGCGGATGCCCAAGCTCTGAGCCAGCTTGTCCCTGGCCTACAACCGGTAGTGATCCCTAACGGGGTAGACATCGTGCGATACCGGCCCGATCTACCTGACGACATTCCGCTGCAACACCCGGCGCTTGTCTTTACCGGAAAGATGGATTTCAGGCCCAATGTGGATGCCATGCTGTGGTTCTGCCACCATGTATGGCCCATGATCACGGCCCGGATGCCGGAAACGCGGCTGTATGTTGTAGGGAAGAACCCGCATCCTCGGCTGGAGCCGCTGGCGAGAGACGAGCGCGTAATTATCACGGGATATGTGCAGGATAGCCTGCCCTATTTCGGGGGCGCAGATGTATATATCGTTCCCTTGCGTATTGGAGGAGGCACGCGGTTGAAGGTGCTAGAGGCCATGGCGACCGGCAAAGCGCTGGTGAGCACAACCCTGGGGGTTGAGGGGATCGCGCTCACGCCCGGCGAGCATGTGCTGGTGGGGGATAGCCCCGATGCCTTTGCTGACGCGACACTAGAGTTGCTGCGCGATCCGGCCCGCCGACAGGTCATGGGCCAGGCCGCGCGTCGGTTTGTGGTGGAGCACTATGACTGGAGCCGGATCGTGCAGCAGCTAGATAGCCTGTATACCGTTTTATGAGATGACCCCGATCTTTTTTTAGGTGATGACCAGCCCCTCGGCTTCCGGTTGCAGAGGAGGCCACTCCAGCTTCAGGGATTCGAGCCTTTCCTCGAGAATCCGCGAAATCACCAGGTTGCGATACCACTTTTTGTCGGCAGGGATGATGTACCAGGGAGCGTGTTTGGTGCTGCATCTTGTCAAGGCGTCCTCGTAGGCCGCTCTGTATTGTGCCCACTTGGCGCGCGCCTCCAGATCCTCCACGCGGAACTTCCACTGAGAGTCCTGCTCCTTCAACCGATCTTGGAGACGCTCGCGCTGTTCGTCCTTGGAGATGTGGAGGAAGAACTTGCACACGATTACGCCGCTTTGCGCCAGCAATTCCTCAAAGCGGTTGATCGCCTCGTAGCGGTGTTCCCAGACCGCTTTGGGCACCAGCTCCTCCACGCGGACGATCAGCACATCCTCGTACTGCGAACGGTTAAAGATACCCACCATGCCTTTGGGTGGCGCAGCCCGGTGGACGCGCCACAAGAAATCGTGCGCCAACTCCTCGCGCGTGGGCGTCTTGAAGCTAGTAACCTGCACGCCCTGCGGGTTGAAGGCGCTCATCACGTGTTTGATCGCGCCATCCTTGCCGCTGGTGTCCATACCCTGCAGGACGACGAGGAGCGCATAGCGTCCGGTGGCGTAGAGTAGCTCTTGCAGCTCTTTGAGCCGCTTGCGATGCATCTCCAACTCCTCACGGGCCTGCTGCTTTTTCAGTCCGCTTGTATCCGTCGGGTTGTGGTTGTCCAGCGATACGCGAGTGCCTGGCTCTACGCGGAACTCTTTTTCTACCAAGATGACTTCCTCCGCTAAGGGTCCGTCTGTTCGTTGATTCTTTGACTGTCAAGCCCGGATCGTTACGAGTGGTGCTGATCGAGTTCGTGGATACCCGCCACGTCTACGCCAGTATCTTGTAGGATGGTCTGCACGGTCTGGGTTTGTTCTCGGTCGAAACGCAAGGCCACACCACAGTCACTTGACAGCTCGCGTGGCGTAGGGATGAGCTTGACGGGTACCTTGTTCGCTTGGAGCACTTTTTCGGCGCGCAAAGCTGCTGACGTTGTGTGAAATAGCACGACACCGTATTGATTCATCGCCTGCAAATCCGTTCTACTGCTTTCAGGGTATGTTCGATGTCCTCTGGCGTAGTGGAAACGCCCGGGGCCAATCTGATCGTTCCATCGGGAAAAGTCCCGATGGTGCGGTGGGTGGCCGGTGAGCAGTGCAGTCCCACCCGGCTTAGTATAGCGTATTCCTCATCCAGGCGAAAGCCGATCTCTGATACACTCAAACCTTGGGCCGTGAAGGAGACGGTGGCAGTTTGCTTGTTGGCGTCGTGTGGGCCGTACACGGTAACGCCGGGTATGGTCATCAGGCCCTCTATCAGCATGTGGGTGAGTGATTGCTCGTGGGCACGGATCGCCTCTATGCCTCGCTCGCGCACGTAGCCGATTCCGGCTGCCAGCCCAGCAATTCCCACGCCGTTGGGCGTCCCGCTCTCGAATTTGTCGGGGAGCATATCAGGTTGTTCCTCGAACTCGGAGCGGCTACCTGTGCCGCCGCAGACAGTGGGCCGGATACAACCCACGTCAACATGGGGCGAGATGAGCAACCCGCCGGTCCCTGGGGGGCCTAACAGCCCCTTATGGCCGGTAAAAGCCAGCAGGTCGATGTCCATCTGCTGGACGTCGATAGGGAGCACACCGGCCGTCTGAGCGGCGTCTACCAGAATCAGCGAGCCAGCCTGATGGGCGATTCTGGCCGCTTCCGCCACAGGCAACAGGGTGCCCGTGACGTTGCTGGCATGGTTCAATACCACGAGGGTAGGGCGCGGATGCATGGCCGCCGCCAGATCGTTGATGTCCAACGTGCCGTCGGGGGCACAGGGAACCACGGTGATCTGCACGCCCTGGCGTTCTAGGGCGCGCAGGGGGCGCATGACCGAGTTGTGTTCGATACTGCTGGTCACTACCCGGTCTCCTGGTCTCAGCATCCCCCAGAGGACGATGTTGAGGGCCTGCGTGACGTTGCAGGTCAGGATGACGCGCAAAGGGTCTGGCGCGTTAAAGAATTCAGCGATGGTGTCCCGCGCGTCAAACACGATGCGTCCGGCAGCAATGGACAGTCGGTGGCCGGAGCGGCCGGGGTTGCCCCCGGCGCGCTCCAGAAAGTCGGTCATGGCTTGCAGGACTACAGGTGGTTTGGGCCACGAGGTGGCCGCATGGTCCAGGTAGATCATCTGCTCAACACCAGCCTATAGCCGCCTTCGAGGCGGTCCTCTACCGCGACCGTCCAGCCTGCTTTCTCGGCTACACGAGAGCAGTTATCTCGCGAGGTGCCCGAATCGACCAGGACAACAACCGTGCCCTGTTTTGCCTGACGGATGGCTTGTTTGGTGAGGAGGACGGGCTGCGGACAGGAGAGTCCGCTGGCGTCTACGGTGATTATCTCGCTCATCTGGTTACCTCCACTTTGGGGACGGCTCGTGGCCGTGGCTCGTGCATGGTGAGACCGATGATCAGGCAGACGATCAGGCCCACGACCACGGCGATGGGACCGTAAGGGGCGGGGCCAGTGGGCGAACTGGCCGTGTTAAAGTTGTGGGCCAAGCCAGCGCCCACCAGCATGCCCAGCACAAAGCTGCCCGCATCCGCATCGCCTTCGCCGGACATAAAGAGCTGGCGGCCCGGACATCCCCCGGCGAGGGTGAAAGCCAACCCGGCCAGAGCCATTCCGCCCAAGTTCCACAGGAGGTTCGTATGCGCTACCGGCTGGCCCTCAAAGCCAGGCTTGAACTGGCCCAGCCCAAGGTTGACAAGAAACGCTGTGCCCACCAGGGCGAGCACACCATTTAGCAGATGGCTATCGCCGATGAGGATCAGATCGCGAATAGCCCCGACTGTGCAGTAGCGGCTGCGCTGCGCCAGGAAGCCGATCAGCAATCCGGCCCCGAGGGCGATAGGAATGGCGGCGTGCTGACTGCCTGGCCCAGACTGCGAGAAAAAGATGGGGCCGGTCGGATTCCCGTTGGCATCGCGACCAAACTGAGGGGCGAATACCAGGGCGAGCAGCAGAGCGACCATGATGGCGGGGATGGCCCATCCTACCGCTCGCGGGGCGGGGTGATTGCGGCCCAGGCTGTAGCCTGAACGCAGGAAGAGGATGCCGAGAAGGATACCCCCAGTCAGGCCCAGAATGCCCGGAATGGCGTTCCAGTCGCCACCACTCAGTCGCAAATAGGCCCGCCAGGGACAGCCGAGGAAGACCAGTGCGCCTATGACGGAAAACATACCCAGGAGAAACCGGATCAGGGGTGCGGAACCGGTGCGCGGTTTGAACTCGCGAAAGATCAGCGCGGCCACGAGGGACCCGAGAACAAAGCCGATGATCTCGGGGCGGATGTATTGTACCACGGCAGCTCGATGCAAGCCCAGCGCGCCCGCGATGTCGCGATTAAAGCAGACGACGCAGATCCCCATATTTCCGGGGTTGCCCGCCCGAACAAGCAGGGGCGCGATGACGCCGATGACGATGCCCGTCACGATTGGGCCCCAACGAGAAATGAAGAAACGACTCAAGCGAGACATGAGAAATGGCTCCTTTCGTTGTCGATGTGGCGCTGCATGGCAGACACGACCGGCAACGTAGAAGCGCACGCTACGCTACTACAGAGGAGACGCGCGAGGAATGTCGCAGCCGGAGGTGCTCAGCCGGGCAGCGCGATGGATGGAAGCATGATGCAACCCGTGCATCGCGATGTCCAGGACTCAGGTCTGGCGGCAGAATCTCATCTCAGCGGCACCTCCTTTCGCAGGGTGTGTAGCACGCAAGCCATTATAGGCAGGAACAAAACAATAGGCAACTGCCAGAAGAGCCTTGTGTTGAGTTGTGGGGTATGCTACAATCCGCGTTACCACAGATACTGTGGAGGCTGATTCTTCGGTCTGGTTTTGTTTGATAGGCAAGGGAGAGGGTGATATGCCGAATTGTCACGAGATGCGAGTTGGGACAGTGTACGCCTGTAAGAATTGTGGGCTGGAGCTGCTGGTTGTCGAGGAGTGCAAAGAGTGCGAGGGCGAGGAGTGTTCCTGTACGGAGCCCTGCACGTTCGAGTGCTGCGGAGAGCCGCTTTATCAGAAGAGTGCTGGTCAAAAGAGCAAAGAGAAAGAGTAGTCTCGATCATCCACCGCCGCACTGCTGATCCCTCGCGGTTTTCGAACCTCTGCATTGTGCTACGAAATCCCAGGAAAAGGCAACGCGCCTACAGCCGCTTATCCCCACTTCGATCCATGCGCGAAATCCATAGTTTGCTGCGCGATTCGCGCTATTGGAAGCAATGGCTATCTCTATCGGAGCACACGCTGTATGCGCGTCCGCCGAGTCCGGCCGGGCGAACGTCCAGGAGGCGACGGGAGGGCTTGCCGTTACGGGAGAATGGCGCAGTGGTTACTTTGTGTCCGGATCCTGCTTCGGAACGTCAGGCTCGACTGGCGAGGTCGTCTCGATGCGTCTGATCATCATTTTGTCTACTCGCGGCCCGTCCATATCTATGACCTCGAATCGAAAACCTCCCCATTCGAAAAAGTCCGCCGTTTTGGGAATGCCACCGATCTGCATGGTCACAAAGCCGCCGAGCGTCTGGTACAATCCTTGATCTTCGCCGGGGAGTTCCTCAATGCCATAATAGTCCTTGAACTCTTCAAAGGGCACCATCGCGTCCACCAGCCAGGAGCCGTCCTCCCGTTGGATGATCTCCGGCTCCCCGGGTTCGGCAACGGAAGGCAACTCTCCGACGATGGCGCTCAGAATGTCGTTGAGCGTCAGGAGGCCCTGGACGCTGCCGTACTCGTCAATGACGAGGGCCATCTGCGTGTTCGCCTGTCGAAAGGAATCCAGCACTCGAAGCACGGACATGATTTCTGGCACATAGAGAGGGGCCTGGATGGCGGACTTGAGCGCCAGCCCTTCTCCGGAAAGCATCTGGGCGAGCAGGTTTTTGGTCTGTACCTCACCGAGGATGTCGTCGAGATTGCCATCGGCCACTGGGAAACGGGAATAACTGCCCTCAATGATCTTTTTCTTGATTTCCTCCGGTGGGTCGTTCACGTCCAACCAGACAATGTCCGGTCTGGGAGTCATCAGGGCGCTGACGCGGCGATCATCCAGTAGCAGGATGCTCTCTACCAGGTCCTGTTCTGCCTCCTCAAAGATACCAGCCTCCGTACCCTCTTGGAACAAAACCCGGATCTCATCTTCCGTGACGGGTGGCTCTTGAGAGGGCTTGGCTCCCAGCAGGCGTAGTACGAGTTCGGTCGAGACGCTGAGGATGCGCACGACAGGCAGGGTGATGCGGGCTAGTAGTTGCATCGGCTTGCTGACGGTTAGTGCGATGCGCTCTGGGTTGGCCAGGGCGAGTCGCTTGGGCACTAGTTCGCCGATCACCAGGGAAAGGTAGGTTGTTATCACTACGACGATGAGCAGGGACAGACCCGCAGCGTAGGAGGCGAGCCACGGCACTTGCCCCAGAACGACAGCCAGGTCATCTGCCAGCGTGGCGCCGCCGAAGGCGCCGGTGAACACGCCAATCAACGTGATGCCAATCTGTATGGTAGACAGGAAGCGATTGGGCGTGCTCGCCAGATCCAGGGCCGTTGCGGCCCTGATGTCGCCTTCCCCGGCGCGCTGCTGTAGGCGGGTCTTGCGTGCCGAGATAATGGCGATCTCTGACATGGAGAAGAGGCCGTTCAAGATGATCAGCAGGAAAAGGAACAGAATCTGTCCGACTACAGGAGGCATGAGGCATAACCTTTCCTTGTTTCACCGGATGGTTCAGGAGATTTCCTGCTGTCTATTGCCGCCGTGCGTACGGCACGACTCGACAATGAGACAGACCAGGTGATACCTGCACTCATTCCGACTTGGGCCTGTCTTCTGGCGAGGCGGCCCCAACCTGCTCCCAATGGACCTTGCGTGGGTCAAACTGCGTGCGGGGCGGCCTGGTCTCTGCGGGATGACCAATATAGATCGCAGCCAATGGGATCAAGTGTTTGGGTAGCCCCACCGCAAGAGAGACTCCTCTTTTCAACAGCCCGATAGGGTGCACGCCGATCCATACAGCACCCAGACCGAGGCCTGTTGCCGCTAGCAGGATGTTCTGAGTAGCTGCGCTACAATCCTGAACCCAGAAATCCCTGGCAGGGCCGGGCAGTGCCCTTTGCATGTTGCCACAGACGATGATGGCAACCGGGGCATGGTAACGCCCTAACACCAAAACGCGGCGCAATTTCTCCAGCAGTTTGCGCTCGGTCAGGACGACAAACTCCCACGGTTGTCGGTTGGTAGCCGATGGGGCTGCCATACCGGCCTGGAGGATTTGCAGGATCGTTTCGCGGTCTACCTCTTCTTCCGTGAACTTGCGGATGCTGCGCCGCTGGAGGATGTGGTCGAGAATTTGGGTCATCTATCCAACTCCATCTTTCAGATCATCGCCGAAGTTGGGATATGGACTGTATATGGACTCCTCGCCCGATAAGCTCTAGTACAGCCCTCTCCTCGTCACCAGGCATGGCGTTGCGCGATCGGGTGGCGTCCATAAGGACCCTTGCGCGCACCCCAGCCTGCAAGGCATCGATGGCCGTAACCCTGACGCGGGTTTCGAATGGCAGCCCGCAGACATAAACGTAGCCCACTTGCAGTGCCTTCAGCCAATCGTACAGATCGTGGCCTCGCTTGTCTTTTCCACAAAAGGCTGATTCGCCGGATTGGCTTTCTGCAGTCCCCTTGGAGAGGACGATCGCTGTCTTGGGCAACTGGATATTGGGGTTGAATTCGGCTCCCCACGAGTCCCGGATACAGTAGGGGGGCAGGTGGCCGCCATTGGTTGTGAACTGCTCGGCGTCTGGGGTGTGCCAGTCGCGGGAAGCAAAGATTGGCAGGTCCTTATCCCAGAATAGCTGGATGTATTCGTTGATCCTGGACACAATCTGGTCAGCGCATGGAACGGGCCACGCGCCGTCATGGAAAAAGTCGTTTTGCAGATTAACCATGACCAGTGCGCTGTTGGGTCTGATCCCCATCCTCTATCTCCCTTTGGGTTGCATTTGGTACCATTATACATCAAAAGTCATCGGGTGTTGATGTTGGACTTAGTAGCGCCGCTCAATAGCGAAACGCTTTGGGGCACTGGCGCAATGGGATTAAAGTTGCCGATGCGTGGGAGGAGATGGGCCAAAGAATAGTCACGCGGTTTGGGATTACGGCACTATCCTCTCAAGAAGAAATCCGACGGCGTAAGCTACTCCGCCCGCTAGGGCGCCGATGAGCATGGTTTCCAGCCCGCTGTGAAACCAATTGCGGCGCGTGACATACACCTTGGCTGCTCCCAACGCGAATAGAGCAATGCCCGAGAGGCCGATGGAGATGGGCAAAGCAACAGCATCGGGAATGCTGAGGAAAAGGCCCAACATGTAGACCAGGAGAGGTAAGGAGCCTGCCAGGACAAAGGCGCCAAAGGTGACCAGGGCTGAGCGGGGAGGGGTGCGCCTGTCAGGCACGAGACCCAGCTCTTGAATCATCATCGTTCGTACCCACCGTGGCGCTTGCCGGGTCTGGATGTCGGTCATCTCGTGACTCTCCTCGGCATCATAGCCATCTTCCTCGTAGAGGTTACGAAGGATGTCGCGTTCCACATCGGGTTTATGTTGGACCTTCCACTCTTGACGTTTTTCCTGCCGTTGATAGTACTCCTGCTCGCTCTTGGAAGATAGGTAGGCGCTGACAGCCATAGAGAATCCGTCAGCCAGGAGGTTCGCTACCCCGAGAATGAGGAGTACACTCACATCCAACGCGGCGCCAACTACCCCACTGACGACAGCGAAAGTAGTGATAACCCCATCCACGCCGCCATAGACGATATTGCCAACGTACAGGTTGGCAACAGCGCCGTGGTCTGATCTTCCTGCCTCTGCATCCTCTGCATGTTCGCGGTCGGAAGGGCCACCTGTGTCCGTATGGCCCCACGCGCCGTACGGGTGCTCGTACTTCTTGCGCACGTCTCCGCATTACTCCTCTTCCAAAACGCGCATCTTCGGTGGAAGGGGAGGACGAGAACGCGATGGAGTGCGATAGGATAGAGCGATGGCGAACTAGGGATGCTGGCCTATGGCGTCTGTTGATTCCCTCTGTCGGTAATCCGGGAAATCCCCGCCCGCATCAGACAAGAGCCGCTCCCAGGCCCGTTTCCAGTAGCGCGGGTCGAAGGAGTCCTTGATATCATGCATACAGCGTGGGTCTGCATCCAGGTCAAAGGCTTGCTCCAACTGCCCATCCGTGTTGGCGAGCACCCAAACCTGGTTATCCAGGTAGCACAGGCTATGCCCGTACCGGCAGGTGATATACTCTCGCTCTTGCCACCCGCTGCCGTATGTCAGCAGTGGGATCAGGCTCTGGCCGTGAATTCCGTCCTGGCTCTGGACGCCCGCCAATTCGTACACGGTCGCTGTGACATCGAGATTATACACCAACGAGTTTTCGGTCGTGCCTGCTCTCTGGCCTGTTGGCAAACGTACGAGCAGTGGCAGGTGCATCACCCCTGGATACATGGCGTTACCCGGTTTGCCGATGACGTTACGGGCATTGTCGCAAAAGTTGGTGCCGTGATCGCTCAGGAAAAAGACGGCAGTGTTCTCGGCCAGACCCAACTCCTGCAGCTTTTCGGTAAAATGGCCGAACCAGGTATCTACCAGGGTGGTCAGCCCAGAATACTGCGCCTTCACGTAGGCTATTTCGGCGGGAGTGTAGCCAAATTCATGCGCTGGCCCGTAGCGGCAGTGGACGATACGATCTCCGGTATAGTGCGGGTCCCCGTAGATCTGGTAATAGTGCTCCGGGGCTTCCCAAGGCTCGTGCGGAGCAAAGCAATCGATGAGCAAATAGAAGGGCTGTCCGCCCCGGTTATCCTCGACGAAATCCATGGCCCAGCGAAAGGTTCGGGCGGTACTGGTATCCTCTTCGCGTTGTACGTGGGCTGTGTTGGCCAGATGCATCGGCACCAGACTGTGGATATCGCGCCGCAGGGCATCCGGGTCGCCGTAGCGGGCCAACCGCTGGGAAGAAACGGCGTACGGGGAGCGCCAGCGGTCCTGCTGTTGACCGCGAATGTACTCCCACTGCCAGAAGCCCCGTTGAAAGTTAAAGCCAGGTGCAAAGTAGGGCAGGGTATCTGTCACAAAGCCGGTCTGGTAGCCGGCTGCCGCCAGATTCTCGGCCAGCGTGTCCTCGTTGTTATCCATGGGTTGCCAACCAGGGAGGTAGACGATGTCCCACTTGACCGGGTGATAGTTGCGGAAGGGAAACGCCCGTCGGCCCGTGTGCAAGGCGCGTCTGACGGGGATGGTAGGCAATGATTCGGGATAGGCTCGCGTGAAGCGCACCGCTTGCTGTGCAAACGCATCGATGTTTGGCGTGCGAATTATGGGATTCCCGTAGCATCCCAGGTCTGCTGTTCGCAGCGTATCTGATACGATGACGACAATGTTCGGCCTGGTCATACCCACCTGCCTTGTGCATGCGAGATAATGGTGGCGCAAACTGGCGATAATCCTTCGTCTGCGCACATTGTCGTCAGTATATCGGGGGTGAAAGGCATGTCAAGCGCACAGACAGAGCGCAGACCCAGTACATTGCCTGTGGCGCAGGCGGACATGTGGGACGTGGGCAGGTTGTGGGCGCGCTGGAAGCCTGATAGAATGGCATAGTTCGCTCGCTCGGCTTGACTGGGCTTGCGAGGATCACTTGCTTCCGGGTTGTGCCTGGAAGCAGTAGGGGGAATGGGACTAGGCGCGGCACGCATCATAGGGAGGGTCGTTACCATGTACGTAGTAGAAGATACCAGCGCGGCCAGGCTTCAGGCGGCTCCCGCAGCGGTGGACGTATTTCGGAAGATGCGTCTGGGGCTTTCGGTGCACTGGGGATTGTACGCCCTGATCGGGCATGGGGAGTGGGTCATGCATCAGGAGCAGATCCCTGTTGCGGAATACGAGCAGTTGGCAACTCGATTCAACCCGGAGCGCTTGAGCGCAGATGCCTGGGTGGACCTGATTCAGGAGATGGGGGGCAAGGGGTTCCTCATCACTGCCAAACACCACGACGGATTCTGTATGTATGACACGCAGTTGAGCGATTACAAGGTGACCAAGACCCCATTTGGTCGGGACCCGATTGCCGAGTTGGCCGAAGCCTGCCATCGTCGGGGAATCGCGCTCCATTTCTACTATTCGCTGTTGGATTGGCACCATCCGGCCTATCGCACGGATTGGCCGACCTATGTTTCTTACTACCAGGGACAGGTAAGGGAACTCTGCACTCGCTATGGGGAGATTGCGGGGGTACTGTTCGATGGCTATTGGCCGCGCACAGATTTCACAGAGCAGACAGAATACTTCCGTCCTGGCGGCGACTGGGATCTGGCAGGGACATATGATCTGATCCATTCTTTGCAGCCAGGTGCGATGGTGGTGAATAACCATCATGTGCTGCCGCTCAAGGGGGAAGACTATCAGGTGTGGGAGCTGGACTTGCCCGGCGAGAACACCATCGGCTTTAACATCACGGAGATGGGGCAACTGCCTTTTGTCACATGGTTCAACGTCAACCGGGGGTGGTCGTACTTTGTCGGTGAGCAGCAGGTGAAACCGGCCGAGCAGCTTATCGAGTATGTGCGTAGGAGCGGGGAGCACAAGGCGGTCTGCTGGCTGAATGTGGGGCCAACGCCTGAAGGGGAGATTCTGACCGAGGAGGCTGACGCTCTACGGCAAGTGGGGCAATGGATGGCCCAAAACGCGGTTGACGTGTAGCCGCTCTCTGAAGTGAGACTCGGACACCAAGGACTCGATGTTATCCGAGAGTCCTTGGTGTCTTTATGAGGTGGCTATTTGATGGAAACGACGCTTCCATCGGTGACCTGCACCATATCGTCAGGAGCAAGACAGAAGACGGCGTGTGGGGTACCGGCGGCTGCCCAGATTTCCTCGTACTGTAGCAGGTCCTCGTCAATCAGCGTGCGCAGTTGCTCTGCATGGCCCAGGGGCGGAACCCCGCCGATGGGAAAACCGGTGTGCTGCCGCACAAAGGAAGCATCGGCTTTGGTGATCGGCTCGCCGATGAGCTGCGCCACCTGGTGCTCGTTGACGCGATTTGCGCCGCTGGCAATGATCAGAATCGGCTGACGAGAGTGGGTGCCTGCGAACACCAAGGATTTGGCGATCTGGCCCACGCAGATGGGATGCGTCTGAGTGGTGCTGATGGCGCGGGCCGCTTCCTCGGCACTGCGGGTGCTGTCAGGTAGCTCGACTACCTGGCAGGGCAGCCCATGTGCCTGCAATGCCTGCTGGACCTTCTGTGCGTTGGAACTCAAGGTAGACACGGACAGATTCCTTTCGCGATAGGATAACCAACCAGGGCGATCCGCGAATCGCCTTTGTCATGCGAACCGTCGGCAGGGGTTCCTGCGTATTATACATGGCGGGGAGGGGTCTCGGTCAAGTGATGCGAGCCAACCTGTAGATACCCACATTCTGTGGTATACTCTGGTTTCTGACATAGCAAGCGCACACCAATGGAAGCAGACAAATGAGCGACAACACGGCAATTCGTACCGAAGGACTGCGACGCTACTTCGGACAGGTACACGCAGTGGATGGTATCTCCCTGGAGGTTCCCAAGGGAGTTGTGTTTGGGTTTCTGGGTCCGAACGGATCGGGAAAGACGACGACCATTCGCCTGCTCCTGGGCTTATTGGAGCTTACGGAGGGAGAGGCGGAGGTATTGGGGTATTCGGTCCGCACGCAGGCGGACGAGATTCGGGAGCGGGTAGGGGCGCTGCTCGAGCAGCACGGCCTCTATGAGCGCCTGAGCGCAGAGGACAACCTCGAGTTCTATGCGCGGATATGGCGCATGGCGGCTAATGAGCGCCGGGCGCGCATCCAGGAGTTGCTCGAGCACTTTGGTCTATGGGAGCGACGCAAGGACCATGTGGAGGGATGGAGCAGGGGAATGAAGCAAAAACTGGCCGTGGCACGGGCCATGCTGCATCGCCCGCCCCTGATCTTTCTCGATGAGCCGACAGCGGGCCTCGATCCCATCGCGTCGGTCGCCTTGCGAGAGGACATTGCTGGCATGGCGGAGCGGGAAGGCGTCACTGTCTTTTTGACGACGCATAATCTGGTGGAGGCGGAGAAGCTATGCCATCAGGTAGGGGTGATTCGGAATGGCAAGTTGCTGGCTGTGGGAGCGCCGGACATGCTGCGGGCCAGAGCGGGTGGGCCGCGAGTAGAGATTATCGGGCGAGGTTTCACCGAGGCGGCTATCAATCGCTTGCGGGAGCGGCCCGAAGTGGCCGGGGTAGAGGTGGACCGTCGACATATGGCGATTACGCTGCGAGAGGACACGGATGTGGCCCCGTTGGTGAATCTGGTGGTCAGTGAGGGGGGCGAGATCGAAGAGGTGCGACGAGGCAAGGCGAGCCTGGAAGATGTCTTTATGACCATCATGCAAGAAGACGCCGACGCGGCTGTTCCGGAGGCAGAGTGATGAGCGACATACTTACTGTGGCATGGAAAGAGTGGAAGGAGATGCTCTCCTTGCGTTCCTCTGGCACGCGGGGGCGGGGCGGCCTGAGTATGTTGATCACGGTGGCGGTCTTTGGAGTCGTGTTACCCCTGCAGACGGGCGCAGAGTGGGTCGCTTCCCCGCTGATCCTGCTCTCCTGGGCGTGGGTGCCGCTTTTGCTGGTTTCGAGCGTGATTGCACAGGCATTCGCCGGTGAGCGCGAGCGGCATACGCTGGAGACGTTGCTTTCGACCCGGCTCTCAGACCGATCCATTTTGCTGGGCAAGATTGTCGCTGCCGTCGCCTATGGCTGGGGGCTGACGATGCTCAGCCTGATTGCTGGCGTGATCACCATCAACGTAGCCTTTGGCGAGGGCAGCCTGCTGTTCTACCCGGCAGAAATAGCTGTTGGCGGAGTGGTACTGACGTTTTTGGTAGCCAGTACCGTGGCCGCGGCGGGAACTCTGGTCTCACTACACGCCTCTACGGTACGGCAGGCGCAGCAAACGCTCAGTGTGGCGAGTCTGGTGATGGTGTTTGGGTCGGTGTATGGTGTCCAGGCCTTGCCTGCCGAATGGCAAGCTGCCTTTGCCAAGGCGCTCATGGGGTCAAGCTTATCCTCGATTCTGCTCATTGCTTCGGCGGTTCTTCTCGTGGTAACAGGCATTTTGACTGCCATCGGCGTTGGGCGTTTTCAGAGGACGAGGTTGATCCTTGACTAGGGCAAGGAATAGAGCCAAACAAAATCAGCCTCTCACCTGCGAATCGTGCAGATGAGAGGCTGATTTGCGTATGTGGTAGGTTGCTGCTAATTCCCGAACTCCTCGGTAACATGTGCTCGGATATAGGTCACCGCCTGGTCCCAGGTGGGTTGGCCGTTGAACCCGCCTACCTGGGTGGTGGTAAGCGAGCCACACGCCAGCCCCAGTAGCAGACACTCCTTCAGTGGCAGGCCACGGAGCCATCCCGCCAGGAAACCACCGTCAAAGCTGTCCCCGGCGCCCGTCGTATCTGCCACAGTAACGGGAAACGCCTCAACTTCCACACGGTCCCCGCCAGAGATGCCCGTTGCGCCATCCTTGCCGCGCTTGACGGCCAGGACCGGCACCCGCTGCTCCATCTCCCGAATGCCATTCTGGATGGTGTTCTGACCGCTGATGGCCTGCAGTTCGTTCTCATTAGGAAAAAACACGTCCAGGCATTCGAAAAAGCCGGGGAGTTGCCAGCGGTTCTCCGGGTCCCAGTTCGTATCCAGGGAGACGGTCATCCCGGCCTTTTTCGCTTCCCGCATCATCTGTGGCATAAAAGGGCGCAAGCCGGTGAGCAGGAAAGGGCTGGCAACGTGCAGGTGTCGGGCCATCGAGTAGAACTCGGGACGGACGTCGGCGGGGGTGACTGCCCCAATGGAGCCGAGAAAAGTCAGCATGGCGCGGTCTTGGTTGTGCAACAGTTGGATGCCTACGCCGGTTTTGATCGTCGGGTCGCGCACGACGAACGAGGTGTCTATGCCTACTTGCTGTAGGGCCTCGACCATGAACCGACCGAACAGATCGTCGCCCACCCGGCTGGCGAACAGCACGCGCAGTCCCATCCTGGTGGCAGCGGCGGCAAAGATGGCGGACGAACTGCCTGCACAGACAGAAATGTCGTCTACCAGCTTTTCCACCTGGCCGAATTCCGGTAGGGCGTTCCCGGTGACGATGACGTCGACGTTCAACTCGCCCGCTATCAGGATATCGAAGGGTCTATCTTTCATCCTTCCACCATGTCGGTTCCATGCAGTTGAATCGACATAACGACATTTCGCGGGCGATCGGGGTTCAGCCCGCGCCAGCACGCTCGCTGACAGGCAAGGTACTGCACAAAGGGCAGGTAGAGGACGCTGTTGGCTCGCTCTGATAGGGGAGAGTTCAGGAAAAAGGCGCCGTCCCAATCGCCATTCCCCAGGTCGTCGCGGTTAGCGATCACCAAGACCTGCGCATGGCGTTCACACAGGTCTTGAAGCACGGCCAGCTCATAGGCCCGCGTTGATTCCGAGACGAGCCCTACGACGAGGTGGTCGCGATCTACCAGCGACATAGGCCCGTGCCGAAACTCCATAAAGTGGTAGCCCTCGGCGAGGGAAAGGGCCATCTCTTTCATCTTGACGGTGGCCTCGTTTGCCAGGCCGTACAGTGGGCCAGAGCCGAGGTAGGTGATGCGCTGATAGCTGTCCGTGGTGGCCCAGGGCTGCGTGACCTGCTGCGCCCGGCGGATAAGGTCGGGGCCCAGGGACGGCAGTTGCCGCAATTCATCCAGCAGGAGCGAGTCGTCCGCTACCAGCGCCGCCAAGCATTGGACGGAGATCAACATGCCAGCGAACGAGCGGGTTTGGGCAAAGCTCTCTTCGCGCCCTTCCGGAATGCCGATGGTCAGCGAGGAAGCGGTGGCCAGGGGTGTATCCGCGTAGCAACTGATTGTCAAGGCGTCGCTGCCACGGGCGCGCATCTTTTCCACAGCCATGATCGTCTCGCTGGTTGCGCCTGATCTGGACAACGCTACGATCAGAGGGCGTTCCCCTGGTATAGCAACCGTATCGGTTTGTAGAAGCAACTCAGAGGCGGGAA
>Ga0209347_1000524_pt1 | contig 93553 bp, 78 predicted proteins | sample AutmiccommuBRH23_FD_187382 | JGI IMG/M metagenome (GOLD analysis project Ga0209347, IMG submission 187382) | Deep subsurface microbial communities from Mt. Terri, Switzerland - Autotrophic microbial communities BRH/23 (SPAdes) (version 2) | ecosystem: Environmental > Aquatic > Deep subsurface >...
GCCTTCAGTCTTTTCCTTCATCTGTCATTCATTCGTCATTCCTGACGTCCGAAGTCCGACGACTGACGACCATTTTTCCATCTTGCTTCTGTTTAGTTTTCAAGGACCGGCTCGGTGACACTTCTTAAGCATATCACCCTGACTTACTCTTGTCAACATCTTTTTCTTTTGCTATTCCGGCATTTTTTGCAACCGTTAGTAATGTTACCACTATTGGCTATGCCAGTCAAGTACCCATTTTTTTCGTTCGCCTCACCGGCGCAAGAAATACTATATCATGCCCCCACTGGTGTTTTCAAGAGGCAATATGTGGATAATAATAAATATATCACATCACTTTTTTGCCAGTCAAATTGTTTGCTAATATTTTTACCCCGAAAATTGTACTTATTATTCATAAATTCCCACCTTGCTAATTATTATTTTATTATTCCTCCAGAAATCCCCCACGGCAGGGTTACAAAAGTATTGGGAACCTGGCCCACAATAATACTTTCAGCCACCGGTACCCGTGTCGACACCTTGGCCTCACCGCTTTCAATGGGCACTATTATACGCACTTCAGTTTCAAACTGCAGATAAATATTATGCCTGGTCTGATTTATCCCGGCGCTTTCAAACTGATCATTTACATTCACACGCACAGTCCCTGCGGGCATTATGTTAACATTTAGACCCGGACCCCGGTTGGCCAAAAAATAGAACCCTGTAAGCTGTCCGAGGGGAATACTAATATTCTGATTTTTCAGGTCATCCAATGCTTTTTGAACTTCAAGGGTAACGTCCGATGAAAGCTGGTTTATTTTTATCGTGTTTGCCTGCATTAACACAATTCTGCCCTCACTATCTTTATGGATAAGAATTAAATCGTTATAGTTAATCTGGCCGTTCACGATTTTCCTTTGCACAGCTTCATTGATAGCCTCCGTGGCCAGCTTGACCGCCCTGATCCGGGCTAACTCATAAACCGCCGGCCGCAAAATCACGTCAGTATACCATAATAGTGCCAATGGCATGACAATTATTAACACTAAAGCCATAATTCTTTTATAAGGCCTGCGTCTCCTGAACATACAAATCACCCACCATAACGGCCTGCTTTAAACCGTCGAATATATTCCGCCAGCACTCTTACGTTTTTCAGGTATAGATGAAAGGGGACACACCTCTCTTTGTAGTCTGTTTTTGGGGCCGGAGGAATGTCCCCAACTAAAAAATGCCCACTATGATGTATATGCATTAACTGCCAGTTAAAGGCCGTAAAAAATAAACCTCAAAGATTTTACCTGCCTTCAAATAAAAGCTTATTATGGTATTTCGCTCTATACACACTAAGATCCTTGATTATATTGTTTTTTATGCAAAACTAGAATATCTATATTCCGAATAAAAAGGCTGCATGCGTTAACTTTGTCAGCAGCCTAAATAAAAAAACTCCACCACTTTTGACCAAAAGGGTGGAGTTTTTTTATTTAGAACTCAATTTTTGCGGCTATCATTTATTTTAGCCAAAAGCTTTAACTTATTTGGAGCGTCACATTTTCGCAAAATATTCCTGATATGGGTTTTCACCGTATTTTCGCTGAGGAAAAGCTCTGCGGATATTTCTTTATTTGACTTTCCTTTTATAACCAGCAGGGCTACTTCTTTTTCTCTGGAGGTAAGTTTCTCTTGGGGGAGGCCCTTCAGATTCACCCGATCTTGCTTTTTGGGCAAAGATTGGCATTCCAGTCCCAACAGGACAGTCACCCCCACAAAAATCAAACTTAAAATGAGGATGGGCATAAGTGTTCTGAAATTATAAAGCCCTAGATAATCGTTAAGATTAATTCCAATAAAAATAAAAAATACATTTAGACCTAGGCCTACACCATATACTTTCGCTGTAGAAAATTTTTGGGTAGCGTCCGCCAGAGCTGTCCATAAAAATATATCAAAAAATGCATAAGCCACTTGAATAGAAATTTCACTGAGAAAGAACCCCCAAAGCCCTGAGAAAGCCGAAAAACAAACTATCGAAGCGCCCAGGCAGGAAAGCCCGGTGTATACCAACACTTTACGGCTGGTGAAGTCACCCAGGTAACCGGCCAGAAAGGCAGCAGCAAGATAGGGCAATATGCTGCAGGAAAAAATAAGAGGCCCCATTTCGTTGTAATGTTTTTCAAACATCTCTCCGTAGACATAACCGGCGGTCAGATAAAAAATAAACAATATAAATAGAAATGACAAAATCCCCTTAAAACTGGTTAAACTGCCGGTAAAACGGGGCACATCCGCATGACATCCGCCCGACAGCAAAATACTGGTCTTTTGGTTATCGATATTAATACGCTCAAAAATAGAATGCCTTATACCCATGCCCATGATTATGAGAGGTGGAATTAATCCAGATAAGGCCAACCAGACGATGCTGATAACGGAGATTAAAAGGGTGTTTATAAAAAGTATTATATTTGCCAGGATTATAGTCAGCGCCATGACCCTGCTGCGATAACTGCTGTCGGTATTATTCACGAAGTTAACGGTCCAGTTGATAATGAAAGGTGTTATTAGAAAACCACAAGATCCCGTTAAAAGAGCTGTATAGTTTTGGGGAATAAGATATAAACCTGCCGTATACAGAACAGGAACAATAAGAGACAGAATAAGCAGGCCTTTTTTGAAAGGTATTTTATCTAATGTAAAGCCAAAAAAGACCAGTCCCGTGAAATGTGAAAGCAAAAAGACCTTGAAAAGCATGTTCGGGTCCAGACCTTTTACGGCTTCAATAGCATTCAGGCCTTGTCCCAGCGGAAAGGATAACATCCAGCCAAAAAGAAGACCGAGGGGCACAATAAGATATACGTGTTCCGATACTATTCCCCTGTACGTGCTTAAAATGATGTACATCCTTTTGTTTCCCTCACAAAAAATATATTATGCCATAACATGATTTCCATAAATTGTGTATGAGGTTTGTTAAGACTAGCATTCGACATATAATACTAAATTCCTCCATTACTCGTGTTTATTAGTTTTATTTCCCTTCTCACCCATAAGGGTGACCCCTCTTTTACTCCTCTTCACCCCAACAGGTAATTGAATCAGGCGGCTGCAAAATGTTAGAAGAGAGTAATGGGCTAGTATTTATGAACATGGTGTCGACAACTCGTGCCTGTGCCCTAAAAATCATCGTAAACAGTAAAAAAAGAATGGGGGATTGTTTTTAATGAAAAGTCTTTCGAAAAAGCTTGTAATCACCATCATGCTTCTATTTGCATTCTGCGCCACCATTACGGCGACCCTGCCCATTGTCATAACCCAGGCCGATACATTCGGCGGTGGCGGCGGTGGCGGTGGCGGCGGCGGCGGCGGCGGTGGCGGTGGCGGTGGCGGTGGCGGTGGCGGCGGTGGCGGTGGCGGCGGTGGCGGCGGTGGTGGTGGTGGTGGTGGTGGTGGTGGCGGTATGCCCAGCGGTGGCGGTATGCCCAGCGGTGGCGGTATGCCCAGCGGTGGCGGTATGCCCAGCGGTATTCCGGGAGGCGGCATGACTTCAGGTAATATTATATCAAGTCCGGCTGGTTTTGGTCCGAGCGGCGCAGGAATGTCTGGCGGCGCAGGAATGTCTGGCGGCGCAGGAATGTCTGGCGGCGCAGGAATGTCTGGCGGCGCAGGAATGTCTGGCGGCGCAGGAATGTCTGGCGGCGCAGGAATGTCTGGCGGCGCAGGAAAAGGCGGAATATTTGGCGGTGGGGATATATTCAGTAGTGGTGGAATAACCAACGGCGTCTTCCCGGGTGGTCAGGGTGAAGCCGGATTTCCCGGCGGTGCTGGCAAAACAGCATTTTCTTCACCACTGGTTATTCCCGGCACTATGGTTAAGTTGCCCGAGGGAAGTACGGTTGATGAAGTAATTAAGAATTTTGATCCAGATAAACTTGGTGTAACACTTCCATCTTATGTCAAGCCAGAGGACTTTGCCATGGTACTAAAGGGAGAAAAACAACTTGACAATGTCACCCAGGAGTATATAAAAGGCATGAACCCCGGGAAATTCGGCCCCATGAATGACCCGTTCGCTTTATCCCGGCAGGAGGGCCTGGAGATGGACAGCATGGGTAATTTCCTGGTTAAAGCTTCTGAGGGTGCACCGGGAAATCCTTATATTTTAAAAGCTAAAGAACTGGAGACCGAGGGTAAATACAAAGAAGCGGCAGAAGTTTTTAATGACCCCGATGCACCCTTTGCCAATTATCCTGACGCTATGGTCTGGGCGTATCAAGCCCAGTTGAAGGTTAAAGCGGGAGAGACGCAAGAGGCCATAGTGGACATTGAAAAAACCCTGGCCATAGCTCCCAACGACGACAAACTGTACGATAAGGCCAGTCAGATATTCAAAGAAGCGGGCTTAACGGGGCCAAAAGTCTTCGTTAACGGGGTAAAGCCCGATTTTGACGTAAAACCCTTTATCCAGGATGGAAGAACATTGGTTCCCTTCCGCGCTCTTTGCGAAACCATGGGTGCCCAGGTGGACTGGAACGCTGAGGAACAAAAAATAAGTGTCCTGAAGGAAAGTAAGGTAGTCGAAATGACTGTCGGTAGCAGTACAGCGCTGGTTGATGGAAAGCCGTTTACCTTGGATGTTCCCCCCAAAGTAGTTAACGGCCGGACGGTCGTCCCTCTCAGGTTTGTTGGAGAGAGTCTTGACACAACGGTAAGCTATGATGAGAATACGGAGATTATCAAGGTAATGCCCAATTAATTATAATGGTAAAAGCAACAACCTCAGCCCCTGCCTAAAAAGCAGGGGCTGAGGTTGTTGATAAACTCCAAAAAGCTCAAGGGGCTTTATGGTGAAATCATCGCACTCGCGAGTTGGTCCTCCTGCTGATCAGCCTCTTCACTCCTCACCTAAAGCTTCCAAATTGGCAGCTTTAGAAGGCTCGTTTAATAATGACTTATACAGTCTCTGGAATATTACTCTATTGTGCTTTCTCCATCCCTGATAAATTTCAGTAGTACTATGTCAATATTACGAAGCCCGCCGCAGGCGGGCTTCGTGCAACAGTTTACACCACTAATTTTACAAATTTTCTTTTACCGGCCCTTATAATCATGCCGTCTTTAACTAACAGGTTGGCGCCGGGATCGTCAAACTTTTCACCATCCACCTTCACAGCCCCTTGCTGTAGTAGTCTGCGAGCCTCACTGGTGCTTGAAGCCAGACCGGACAACTGCAACAATTTGGGTAACCAGACACGACCTTCTTCCATCAAAGCGAGTGTAACAGTAAAAACAGGAATCTCATCAGGTAATTCATGCTGCTGAAAAATTCTCTTAAACTCTTCCTCGGCCGCCAGAGCTGCCTCCTGATTATGATAAAAGACAACTATTTCCCTGGCCAGCCGCATTTTAATGTCCCGGGGATGCAGATCTCCGTCTTTCAAACCCTGCTCAATTGACCTGATCTCTTCCAGGGAAACGGAAGTTACCAGTTCAAAATAGCGAATCATAAGCTCATCAGGCAGGGACATGGTCTTGCCGTACATTTCCCTGGGTGACTCATCTATCCCTATGTAATTGCCCAGACTTTTGCTCATTTTTTGGACTCCGTCGAGGCCTTCAATAATGGGCATCATTAGTGCAATTTGAGGTTCCTGACCATATTCCCTCTGTAAGGTGCGGCCCATTAAAAGATTAAACTTCTGATCCGTTCCACCCAGTTCTACGTCTGCCTCAAGAGCCACCGAATCATAACCCTGCATCAGGGGATAAAAAAACTCATGTACGCTGATAGGGAGATTCTCCCTGTATCGCTTTGAAAAATCCTCCCTCTCCAGCATCCTTGCCACTGTATACTTCGCCGCCAGTTCAATCACCTGAGCAAAGTTTAGAGGCGCCAGCCACTGGCTGTTAAAAACAAGTTTAGTCCTGGAGGGATCTAAAATCTTAAATATTTGTCTTTCGTAAGTCCGGGCATTTGCCAGCACCTGTTCCTCGGTTAGTTGCTTCCTGGTTTCCGACTTGCCTGTGGGATCTCCGATACGGGCAGTAAAATCACCCAGAATAATAATAACCTGATGTCCCAGTTCCTGGAATTGACGCATTTTTTGCAGCACCACAGTATGTCCCAGATGTATGTCCGGTGCAGTGGGATCCAGGCCAAGCTTTATGGTTAAAGGCTTTCCGGTGGCATTGGAACGTTTAAGCTTTGCCACCAGTTCCTCTTCAGGGACAATTTCCACGGTTCCCCGCCTGATAATTTCCAACTGTTTTTCTACACTGTGCATGGGCGGCTTTCCTCCTTCGCTTAACCGGCAATAAATCCAATACATTATACCAGAGGCCGACTTCAGGTGACAAGGCAGAGAAGGGCAGCAGCATGGTGCAAAATATTATGTTATAATGTCTATCATACATATCAAGGAGGACACTAATTTTGACGGCAACACGGAAACGGAGAAAAATAAGGCCGGGCAGGCTTGTTTTATTTGTAGTTCTCCTGTTTACCCTGGTATGCGGCACCGCCGCCCTGGGACTTGTAGCCATAAGCCTCAGGGATATGCCGGCCTGGAGCGAAAACGCCCTCATGTCTTCGAATTCAACACTTATATATGATAAAAACGATAAAGTCGTAGCCAAGGTGGGTGTCGAAAACAGGGTTCCCATTTCCCTTAACGAAATCCCCCCAAAGGTTCAGGAGGCATTCCTGGCCGCTGAGGACAGGCGTTTTTACCAGCATTACGGAGTAGACATAAAAGGAATAATCAGGGCTGCATTTATCGACATCACCACAGGGGGATTACGCCAGGGCGCCAGTACCATCACCCAACAATTGGTAAAGCTAACCTTTCTTACTCCTGAAAGAACACCTAAAAGAAAAATTCAGGAAATAATCCTTGCGGTCCAGGTTGAACGCCATTATTCGAAAGAAGAAATTCTGGAGATGTATTTAAATAAAATATATTTTGGCGAAGGTGCTTACGGCATCCAGTCGGCGGCCCAGACCTATTTCGGAAAAACCGTCCCCAAAATGACGGTGGCCGATGCCGCCCTGCTGGCCAGCATAGTAAGGGCCCCGAGCTTTTATTCCCCGTACAGGCATGAACAAGCGGCTATGGACAGAAGAAACACTATTCTATCGCAAATGGCCGACTACGGCTATATCACCTCCGCTGAAGCGGCCAAGGCCAAATCGAAACCACTGGACATAATAGAAGGCTCACCTGCGGGAAGGCAATACCCCTACCCCTACTTTGTGGATTACGTGACTGAGCAACTGATAGAAAAATACGGCCCGGAGAAAGTTTACAAACAGGGGTTAAAAGTATACACCTCACTGGATACCGACATACAGACCAATGCGGAGAAAATAATGGCCAATGACCGTAATTTCCCGCCCGCCAGCGGCAAGAAGAAACCACAGGGCGCGGTGGTGGTGCTCGACCCGCACAATGGCCAGATCAGGGCGCTGGTGGGAGGCAGGGAGCACACCAACAAGCTGGGCTGGAACAGGGCCACACGCAAGCCGGGCCGGCAGCCGGGGTCATCCTTTAAACCAATTATAGACTATGCTCCGGCCATAGAATTAAAAGGCATGGGGCCCGCCACGGTAATAGACGACGCGCCGAAAAAATACGGCAATTACGAGCCGCACAACGACAGCAGGAGCTACAGGGGACTGATTACCTTAAGAACGGCCATTACTTATTCGGTAAACGTTGTGGCGGTAAAACTGCTGGTGGATCATGTTACCATACCCGAAGCCATAACCTTTGCCCGGCGGCTGGGGTTCAACATAAACGGCAGTTCCGTGGGAGCCAGCCTGGCCCTGGGGACGGAAGAAGTAACCCCCCTGCAAATGGCCGCGGCCTACGGGGCCTTTGCCAACCAGGGCATATATACCGAGCCGGCGGCTATATTAAAAGTGGAAGAGCCCGACGGCACACTGCTGGAAGAACATAACCCTGTACAGCGCCAGGCCATGAAGCCCACTACTGCCTACCTGATCACCGACATGCTGAAATCCGCGGTCCAGTCAGGCACCGGCAGCAGGGCTAATATCGGCCGCCCCGCCGCTGGTAAGACAGGCACCACGGATCAGGGCAAGGATATCTGGTTTGCCGGTTACACCCCGGATCTGGTAGGAGTAGTCTGGATCGGTTACGACGACCCGATACCGATGCAGAGAAGCTATGGAGGCATTTACCCGGCCCCCATCTGGCGCCAGATTATTGGTGATGCCCTAAAGGGTAAGCCCATTAGAAATTTTGCCAGGCCTCCGGGCATTATATCGTATACAGTTGACAGCAAATCCGGATTGTTGCCGGGGCCAAATACTCCCCCGACTGATATGGTTACCGATTTATTTGCCAGTGGCACCGTCCCCACCGGGACAGACGATACCCACGTACTGGTGGAAGTTTGCGCCACCAGCGGCTTGTTGCCTACGGAATACTGTCCTGACAGGGTATTCAGAACCATGGTTAAACTGCCTTATACGGTACCCAAATTCGTAGCTGACTCTAATGAAAGAGTACCTACCGAATTCTGCAACATTCACGGGCCTGGCGGTGGAGGCCAGATACTCCCGCCCGGTCAGAACCAGGACACAAATCCACCAACGAATATACCATGGAATACACACGACGATGACACTACCAGCGAGCAGATAAACCAGGGCGTTGACAGGGAAAAACATTAAAAGGGGCTGCCGCCCCTCAGGACTATCGGTCCTTCACCCCGCACTAAAGTATAAGGGGAACGCCCCCTTACCATCCCCCTGAGGAAATTATCCACTTGGATAATTTCCTATCTTGAAAAAAACCACTAAACTTGAAAAGCCCGTGGATTAAAATCCACGGGCTTTTATTTTCGGCGCTACTTTAAAAGACACAGCTGTAAGCGAGATTCTGTTTTTCAAGCAGTCATCTATCTAAGGAATTCGAAAATTCCTTCCCCCTAGAAGGGGGTGCCCCTACCCGTGGCCTACGGCCACCTATTTGGGTTGCACGCCAGCGGAGTTTACCCTTGCACTCACCGGTCGCCCGGTGACTTCGTTTCTGTGGCACTTTACAGCTACTAAAAACTAACAGGAGTTTCTTTCGCCGTCGTCAGGTCGCCCTGCCCCGGCTTACACCGGGCGCCGTTTTACATAAATTATGTGCGTGTCTCGACTTTCCTCTGCCCCGTGAAAGGACAGCAACTGCTCACCGTACTTTTAAAGCGCAAAAACAATTATACTTTACAAAACCGAAAAATGCAACCGGAAGGCTCTGGTATCCGACTTCAGCAATTTGTCATCCCTGGGAACCTGCCGTATACTCGAACGATTTAACACCGGATCCTAGCACGCCTAATTTTTTACCGTTGACCTGAACCTCCACCACCCCTGCATTTCCTAGTTTTATCCAAATTTTCTCCTTGCCCTGGAAGCTTTTACTCTCTCCTGCCGGCAGCTCCCCCGTAAACTGGGTCTTACCGTCCACCACCACCAACATCCAACTGGTTTTATCCGTTACATTAAGGGTCATATTTACACCTTCCGGGGCAGGCTCAGGAGGAATCACCAAGTTATTATTATTGTTATTTCTGTTAATAATGTTATTATCGAGACCTGAAGGCGGCAGCTGGTGCTCTTTATTTACGGAGTCATTCTGCTGTGAAGCCGGGGGACGATTTAATCCTTCCCCATTTTTAAACAAGGGAAGAGTCGCAAATACAGCTGCTACAAATATAATACCAGCTATAATTAAACCCGCCGACAGAAACCTTCTATTTCCTTTACCTGGAGTATGTTGTTCCTGAATTTCAACGCTTTCCTGTTCTTCCTCAGCCGGATACTGACTCTGGTAGAGGGACAATATATCGTCAGCGTCAAGTCCCAGATACCGGGCATAATTCTTTAAAAAACCCTTTACATAAACCCTTCCCGGAAGTATGCCAAAATCTTCGTTCTCCATGGCTTCTAAATATTTATGGCGAATCTTGATGTCGGCTTCCACAGCATTCAGTGAGACACCCCTGGTTTCCCTGGCATCCCTCAACGCCTTTCCTATTTCCAACCTCAACACCTCCATTCACCGGAATCCCATATTCAGGCAAACTGGTAATATATCCGGCAACCGCATCCACTGCATAGCCCATATTGCCCGTATCAACGGACAAATTATATCTGCTGTCCGGACCGGCCGGATATTTATAAAGCGGGTCGTAGTAGTCTACCAGCAGTATCTCGACAGCCTCTTCGTACCTGCCTTCTGATAGCAAATTAATTAATTTTTTTACCTTGTCGTTTCCCAAATATCTATTAATAGATTCCACAGCCCGGATTAGCGACTGCACGTCAAATCCCGGCCCCTTTACATATTCCTGGATGGAACGTTGAATCCTATTCTGAATAGAGGCGTAAAGCAGTACACCGTATCCTTTTTTCATTGTATTCATTACAGGTTGTGGAACCAGCAGCCTTCCAAGCCTTCTGCTTTCACATTCCACCACGAAAATTCCTTTTTTTTCTGCTTCCTTAAGTGATTTAACGATTAACCCCTCGAAATTTTTCTGTGATGGGGAGGCTTCAAGTCCTATTTTGCCGAATACTGAACCCCGGTGCCTGGCCAGACCCTCCAGATCCAGAATCGGTATTCCTTTTTTTGCCAGGCATATCAGTAGATCTGTTTTTCCCACTCCGGTAAGCCCGTGCAATACCACGGCCCTGTGGGGCAAATCCCCCTCCAGATAACGGTTTACATATTTGCGGTAAGATTTATAGCCCCCGTTTATACGGTAAATTTCAAAACCCATAAGGTCAAGCATGTAGGTCACAAATTGGCTGCGTAACCCCCCGCGCCAGCAAAAAAGCACTATACCGTTACCTTTGGAAAGTTGAAGCTCATATTCCTTCAGCATACCCGGTAACTTCGGGGAAACAAGGCTCAGTCCCAGTCTCCGGGCTGCCACCGGGTTCTGTTTTTTATAGACTGTCCCCACCATAGCTCTTTCCTGGTTGTTCAACAGCGGTATGTTAATGGCGCCTGGTATGGTGTCTTCACAGTATTCATCCTCGGAGCGGACATCCACCAGGATGGCATCAGGCATGGCTAATGCATCTTCTATGGCTATATTTTTCGGCATTATTTATACATCTCCAAAAAACGGTTAAACCAATCAACCCCGCCAAACGGTTACAAACCGTCTCCGGGGTTACATACATAATAAAAAAAATGTTTATAATCGCATCTATTTTAGCATATCCCCATTATATATGCAAAATTCCCACAGGCCGAAAGTTTAATTTGGGTTTCTTGCAAAATCACCTTCGACAAAAAAAATTAAATTCCTCTATTTTCCTAAAATTTTTTCATTTCCCACTTTTTTGAAGGTCTGTTCGTATTGTTCCATGGTCATTAAAACCGCCCTGGGTTTACTCCCTTCAAAAGCCCCCACAATCCCCCTGCCCTCCATTATATCCAGTAGTCTGGCGGCCCTGGCATACCCTATATGTAGCCGGCGCTGCAGCATAGATATGGAAGCATGTCCGGTTTCAATAAATATTTCCACCGCCCGGGGCAGCAGTTCGTCCTCGGGCTCATACCGGGGCAAAGGCTCCGCCCCGCTGCCTGACAAGCCCTCGTTATATACAGGGGCAGCCTGTTTCTTCCAGAATGAAACCAGGTGCTCCACTTCCCTGTCGGAAAGATATGCTCCCTGAATCCTGACGGGCTTAGCAGCACCCACAGGGAAAAACAGCATGTCTCCCTTGCCAAGCAATTTCTCCGCTCCTCCCATGTCTAGTATAGTGCGGGAATCTATCTGGGAAGAAACTGCGAAAGAAATCCTGGAAGGTATATTAGCCTTGATCAATCCCGTGATAACATCCACCGATGGCCGCTGGGTAGCGATCATCAGGTGTATACCTGCCGCCCTGGCCATTTGCGCCAGCCTGCAAACGGAGTCCTCCACGTCCGCCGGTGCTACCATCATCAGGTCAGCCAGTTCGTCTATAATTACCACTATATAAGGCAGCGGCGTCCTGGGATTTGCTTCCCTGCTATGGCAGGAGTTATTGTACCGGTTGATATCCCTGACTCCTGCCGCAGCAAATAGCTCGTACCTAAGTGCCATTTCCTTAACCGCCCAGCGCAGGGATGTGGCCGCTTTCTTAGGATCCGTAACCACCGGCGAAATAAGGTGTGGTATGCCGTTATAGGTGGCTAGTTCCACCATCTTTGGATCGATTATTAAAAATTTAAGTTCTCCCGGCGTGGCCTTGAACAGCATGCTGGCAATCATGGTATTGAGGCAAACACTCTTTCCGGATCCAGTGGCGCCAGCTATAAGCAGATGGGGCATAAGAGCCAAGTCCGCCACCACCGGACTGCCCGCAATATCTTTACCCAGGGATACCGTAAGCCGGGAAGGAGCTTTCTGAAATTCATCAGTCTCCAACAGCTCCCTTAAATTAACGGTGGAGATTTCCCTATTGGGCACTTCTATACCTACTGCCGCCTTCCCCGGTATAGGCGCCTCGATGCGCACATCCGGGGCGGCCATAGACAGGGCTATGTCATCAGCTAGGCTTACTATCCTACTGACCTTGATTCCAGGTGGTGGTTGAATTTCGTACCTGGTAATGGCCGGCCCGCGGGACACCTGCGTAACCTTGGCCCTCACGCCAAAGTTTTCCAAGGTTTCTTCCAGTATCCTTATATTATCGGTTATATCTTTGTTTGCCCTGGAACTTCTGGCCACAGCCGGCCGGGCTAGCATGGACAGTGGAGGCAAGTGGTACTCCTCAACCTGACTTGTGGCAGCGGCTTCATGCCCGCCAACACAACCCGGGTATTGCTGATCCGGCCTTCCGTCAGCCGATTTGACCAGCCTCAACACAGGACCTCCATTGACAGGCTTAACGCTTCCGGCCCCGGAATTTTTGCCATCCTCAAGCCCGTCACCCCCGGATTCCTGCCTCGGGGAGCCCTTTTCCCCAGAACTATCGGTCTCCCCGCTAAAATCAATGATCAGCGGGGCTTCCCTTTTCTCCTCCTCCTGCTCCTCTATAAACAGGAAGTCTACAAAAATATTTTTCAGCGTTGCCAATACCCGGCATAATTTATTCCTGGCCCTTTGGTACAAGTCGTTTAAATGGCAGTTAAAAACCAGTAAAAAACCTATCAAGGCAAAAGCTCCCAGAATGATAACCGTCCCTACCAGGCCAAAGGAGCGCCGCAGAGCAATCGCCATAACAGCCCCCACCAGACCGCCTCCCTCGCCCCGCAGGGCACCCAGCCAGGCTTGATGATCGGATACAAAAAGATGTAGCACGGTCAGGGATACTACGAAGAGCACCATTCCTCCGTAAAGCCTCTGGGGGGCGCCCTCCCGGGGGGGATTCTGGATTAGCCTTAGCCCCAGGTAGGCTAGCAACAGCGGAAAGAGGTAACGTCCCTCCCCGGTGAAACTACTTAATATTTTTTCGAAATAATATGCCACCAGACCAACTCCGGGGTTAAACAGGCAAACCGTGCACAGCAGAGACAGCGAAAAAAATAAAATGCCGACGACCTCAAGCTTAATTTTCTTGTTAAAACCTTTAGGTCTACTCACTGTAATTACCTCCTCTGGTAAATTATAGCATAGCAGACCTAAAATTATTTGTCATATTCATGTTTTTAAACGCTTGATTGTAACTTTTTCTCTCCTTACCGTAAAGCGATCCTTCCACTGACCTCTGAATAAGGCCAGGGTGATAACAGCCGGGCAAAGCCACGTCAAAGGTAAGACCTGCGTAGTTTTTTCTTATACATAACCATTTTTGCAACCATTTTACCCTTTGGCTTTTTTTCCTAAGGATTAAACCTCCTTTCTTCTGTTAAAACCGGTATAACCAGCATCTTGGAACCTGTGGCAGCCGCTCTGGCGGCATTTATATTCCTTAATGAAGTACTTAGCCCTACTCAGGTAGGCAGTCGCATATGAATACTGGCAGCTGTAATACTGTGATTCAGTTAAAGACTGAAAACATTGTCAGGCAGGAAATTAATAATACCGGTTTAAATGGTAAACATATGTTCATCCTTGGAAGTAAATTACCACCCACCGAAAAAAATGTAAATAAAAAAGTTAATGCTAATTTGCAAATAAAGGTTTACCTCTCCTTAACTATTGGTTATAATACTAAAAAAACAAGGAGTGTTTTACATTGGCTTTTGAAATTTACAAACCTAGGGGAGAAAAACAAGAGAAAGCACCAATAGTATCCTTATCTAAGACTTCCGTGGTGCTAAATAACATCGCCCGGGAAAAGCTCGCCACTGACAGAATTGAACTGGCCTATGATAGAGAAACAAATAATATTCGCGTTAGGGCAGTGGATGAAGGCGGCATGGAAATCAGAAAGACCAAAGTATTTGGCAAAGGTTTTTACAACCAGTTCGGTATTACCCAAAAGGGTAAATACGAGGCGAAATTCAACCCTGATGAAAAGGCATTATATATTCAATTACGATAACCCGCACTTAGCGGGTTTTTTTTTGCAGTCCAAAATATTTTTCACAAGACATAATTAAGCTGCAGTTGAATAAAATTGCATAAAAAGCTTCGGCAGGCCCGGGCAGGATTTAACGATAAACAGACATAAACGTAAAATGCCCGGGATTTTGCTTGTTTTCAGGAACTATTACATGTTTACTTTTTGTTCAAAATCTGCTAAAATTATTTTTAAAGGGGGGAGACTTAACTCCGTGGACTCAGAAATAGGCTTATTAATACTGGGAGCGGTACCGCTTTTGATAGTGGTTGCCACATTCAGAATGATTTTTTCCAAGGGAAGAATATGGTCCGACATTAGCTAACCATAGATATAGTGACATAGATATAATTCAAAACCTTAAACTCCGTTAATTGCAAACGGAGTTTTTTATTTTTATTTTTATAAAAAATTTTTCAATAATCCATACCATAAAAAGGAATTTTGCAATATATGTATAATGCTAATATTTGGTAATATAATGTTAATTTGCTTTAAGGAGGGTATTTATGGAGTGTTTCACGGAGTATAGGAATGTAGTAGCAAAGATTAAAGGACTGGCCAGCGACATAACCTCATTAAAACAGAGTCAATGGGAAGAACTTGCCCGCTTAAACCAGACAAGGAGCAATCTTAACTCCGCCATTATCAATGCTGTGCAAAAGCGGAATACAGCCTTGGAAGAATCAGCCGCGATACTGGCAGAACACATTAAGGAAGCCAGGCAGGCCCTCGCCCGTACCGAAAGTCCCGAATGTACTACGGATGACGTGATGGCTCTGGAAGCCGTATGGCAGGAATCAACTTCCCTGTTCCGTAAAATATCCGGCCTGCTGGTCACCAGGCCGACGGATTCGGCTACTTGCACAGGCCCACAGGTTCTGACGCCGGAAACACCAGCTGAAACAGACGGAAAAGGGAAAGGACCGGAACAGCCGGACATTTCGGATAAGGCGCAAACCTTTACCGGAAAAAGCCCCTCCTGTACCGCCGTGGAGGTCTGCCCTGCGGTTATACAAAAAGAAGTCGCGGCAGCCCTGGATAAGACAACTGGCGGGGTAATAACAGAAGCCGGTAATACGGAATTAAAAAGCCGGGACGTTCCCATAACCCAAAAAACGGTGATACCGTCGAAAAAAAATAAAAAATCAAAGAACGATAAACACCCCAAAAAAGAGATGCCCAAAATAACCGCCATATCCGTAATGCCCGCCAGGATTATGCCCTATGAAAACGGCGATATTTTACCGGAAGAGATTAAACGCAACGTTGAAGCCATAAAACTTGGAAAACGATAAACATTGTAGCTGGTTCTAGCTGGCCGGTCCCTGAACTGGAACACCCCAAAATAGTTATAATATTTTGGGGTGTTTGATATTGAATCCTTTATGGACCTTCCATCCGTCTCGTTTGCTTCGAAGCCATGCATTGTTAGTATATGCTTAATAACTTAGTAGTATTAAAGATCCATTGATATAATTTGTCAATTATAATATACTATTTCCATCTTAAAACCATATGGGGATTAAATACTGATTACCGGTAAGGGCGGGTTGATACAAAAATGCATGGTTATTCTTTTATAGTTTTGGCTTTTGCCGGCATGATGGGTTTAATTACCGGCAGTTTTATAAATGTTTGTATTTATCGTCTTCCCCGGGGCGAATCAATAATGTTTCCCCCTTCCCATTGCACTGAATGTGGAAAAAAGATAAAAATAATTGATTTGTTTCCAGTAATCAGTTATTTGCTGTTAAAAGGACGTTGCCGTTTCTGCGGGGAAAGGATAGGCATACGTTATCCAATGGTGGAAATAATCACTGGAGTTTTATTTATAGCCCTGCTACTGAGGTTTGATATTAATTTCATATTGTTAAAATACATAGTATTAACTTGCATTTTACTTACTATAACCTTTATCGACCTGGAGTATTATATAATTCCCGATAAGGCTGTGCTGGCAGGGCTGGCGGCAGGCATTTTGCTTCATTACCCGGCCGGCGATATCACGGTAATGTCTTCCCTTTACGGCATACTATCCTCCACCGGCTTTTTATTATTTGTTAATCTAATCAGCCCTTTGGTATTCAAAAAAGAAGGCATGGGCATGGGCGACGTAAAACTATCTCTGGTAATGGGCCTATACCTTGGGTGGCCGCTTTCATTGCTGGCGATTTTTGTGGCCTGCTGTGTTGGAGGCCTGGCAGGAACGGCGCTTATGCTGCTAAAAGAGAAAAACGCCGGTGAAATCATTCCCTTCGGCCCTTTCCTGGCAGCCGGCTCTATGGTCTGTTTTATGTGGGGCCGGGAATTAATCAACTGGTATGTAACACGTTTCTTTACATAAAAAGAACAACAAAAGGCGGCTGGGCTACGGAATTACAACCGTTTCCGCAGCTCAGCCTGATTTCGTCCGTGCTGCTTTCCTCTTTGGCAAGCGTAACATCAGCCCATTGCTGCGGCTGAATTTGGTTTTCTTCCCGGTTTAGCTTCGTTGCCCATGCAACATACTGCCGATATTGGATACCCTTTGCCTTGCACCACGCCTTGGCTGTTATCCCGCTGACACGACATTCCTTAACCAGCGCCAGCCGTTCTGTCTTGGTCATTCTCAATACCTCCATTTGTTATCCTACATGGAGATATTCAAAGTTGTATACCTTTAATTCAGCGAATTAAGAAGCCTCCTTAGCTTTCTGGTCTCTTCAGTATCCCACATCTTTGCTTCAATAATTTTAACCGTTTTCCTGGCAGCACCTATCAATGATTTTCTAAGTTGATTAACACTGCATCTAGCTGTGAGTTGTATTTCGTCACCATTCAATTTTTCCCTCACAAATTCCAAATTAATTATGTCATTATCAATCTTTTTTCCACGTACCAAGAGTGGACCATCCATAAAAGAAAAGTCACACGGTGATCTGTCAACTGACAACATTAATTTCTTTAGAGAATGTAGCCACCATGTTAAGATGACTACAACGAAATCATTCCAATTTTTTTCAGGAAAAAACTGGTCCTCAATAATAAAACATATTTCACTTGTGATTTTGCTTCGACTTAATTCAAAACTTTGTTCGTTCACCCTAATATCAACATACTGAATCAATTTGTTCACCACCTTGTCTAGAATATGGGATAGGCAGTTTCTATTTCCTTAGTCACAGTGTTTACCCACATTTCTATGTCCAGTGTTCCACCATTTCCTCTAATCCTTACAGTATCCCCTTGTGTCTTAATTCTTTTCCCATACCTGTAAGCCTCACGTATTTCTCTCTCAATCTGTTCTGCAGTCATATTCTCAGGGAACAGGTCTTTTGTACTCCCAGAGCCTACTCTTGAACCACCTTTCATGTGACCTGAGAGTACATGCTCCATATCAATAGTAACTTTTTTCCAAGAAGGAAGGTTGACAGCTTTAGCCCACGCTTTTATGGCAGTTAATTCAGCCTTAATAGCTTCCCTTTCACCAAGTCCAAGAGCTTTACCTCTTCCCATTAAAGCAAGGTTAAATGCTATTATTTCACTAGTTCTATTGAATTCCTCCTCTGACATTTGGCCATTTATATACCTGTCAAAGGTATCGGGATCTACTCCCAATAAGCCTGCGGTTCCAAACTCTTTAAATCCCTTAGGGAAGTTTTCTTTTACTACTTCCCAACTCTTTCCATAGGTCTCTCCAGTAGTTGCTACACCAACACCCTTCTTAAAGTTTTCCCATGCTTCACATAATGTCATATGCCCACTGGGGTCAATAATAACTTAGTTAACAGGTACCCTTAATATGCCCTTAATATGCCCTTAATATGATTTAACCTTTTCTTACCATATCCTCTAATTCAACAGGGTTTTTCTTGAAAAGCTTATTAATATTGTTCCCCCTAAGGTTTGGGTTATTTCTAATATTATATATCATATATACATATAGAAAGGTCTGCGCCTAATTCATTAATTTTTTCTAAGATCTCAGAACTTATCCCAATACCAGCCTGCGTTTGTCTAGAGTAGAAATAGCCGCAAAAAAAGTCTATTTGTGGTATTTACCTTTATGTTCTCTAATCCATTTTTTCGCTGGTTCAAGCTTTTCGAATAACCATAATATATGCTCCTCAAGTGAATTTGTTTCTTCTAATCCTGATTTAATAATCCATAACCCCGTTCTATGAGGAGCGTAGTGAATTAACTTGCCCTTCTTGGATAATCCGATATTTGCATCCCCTTTTTTGTGTGATTCTGAAGGTTCTATGCCAATTATATCAGATATTTCAGATGGTTCCAAAATATCTCCGGATATTCTAAATGAGACCTTAAACCATTGTTCTTTTTCAATATATGGTTCTTTCATATCAGTCCTGCTCCTTATGTATAATTATATCCTATCTAACTAATTTTGCTCCACCTTGGGTCAAACTCCCAAGCCATTCACGGGTTACAGGATCGTAAACCCCACCCGTCATATCAAATATTACATTATCATCTGCTCCTCGTTCTGCACTTCTCTTTATTTGGTGTAAACGTTCACTAGCGAGTTTTGGATCAATACCATGATATTGCTCTAGTCTTCGATATTATCTCAGTTAACAGGTACCCTTAATGGTATATACCGCGCCGGAGACGCTCATAACGGTACGGTTTCCGTCGCCGTCGTAGGAGTAATCAACAGTTGCCCGCCGGATCATAGGTATAGTCCACTGCCTGCCTGTCCGGGTATTTCAACCTGGTCAGTTGATATAAATTGTCATAGCAGTACCGGATGGTTTAGGTAAAGCATAGGGACGGGGTTATTGCTTTATGATAAAGCGACACCCTCGTCCCTTTACTTCCCATTAGTTTAGGGATTTTTTTGTTCTTAATACTTGTGATACCTTATATGATACAGAGCCATAACTACCCAGAGCATAACTACCTATTACTTTTGGCTGTTTAGCGATGACTTTTCCCTCTTCATCTACATATCTTTGAGTTATTACATCCCAAAATCCGTAGTCTTCTAATAGATCTTCTTGGAGAACAGGTAGATTACCAATAGTTTTAAAGTATCCCCTTACCCAGCCTAGATTATTCACAATCTGTGGAGGAATTAACAATTCTCTATTGGCCAGTGACGATGGTATTTCTAAACTTTTAACTGAATTATCATATATATAAATTAAACTAGATCCATTTACAAAAGGGTCTTTACTTGATATGTTAGTTCTTATCACACGACCTAAATAATACAAACCCTTCTCAGGCTGAATAACAAAAACATCTCCTTCTTTTGGCTTCTTTCTAGATGGTTCCATCTTTATCAAGTTAATTCCCTCTGACTCCATTTCTTATTGACCCCCCTTAAAAACCAAATCTATCTAACATACCTTCGCCCCATTTAACTGCATCTTCATACCATGGTTTATTAGGGCTAATACTATTTATTTTGTTGCTTAATTCTTTACGATGAAAATTAATATAAGCCTGTTCCAATGCCCGTGCTTGAGTTCGTAATAACTTAGTTAACAGGTACCATTAATGGTAGGTACCTTAATGGTATTCTCGATTCTGGTTGTCATATCGAAATCCATACTTAAAGAAAGGCTGAATTCCTTTGAAATCAAGGATTTCAATCAGTTGTGTTTTTCTGGGTCTAACATGCTTTTGGGGAGATTAAAATGTCAAAGTTCCTTTCTCTTTCCATACTTGAAGCGTCATTTTTGCTTCAAAGCTTGGTGCTTCATTTGCGCTCATTTTAGAAATATGCTCTAACCTATTAACAGCAGCATCTTTATATAGCCCTAAGCCAAGGCAATGAGCTGCCGCCCACACTTGAACAGAATAATTACTGTCATTTAACAACTGTGGCAAGGCTCTCTCGCTCAATTCTTTACTATTAAGAAATGATTTGTATATTTTCGTTAGTTTAGCATAGTTTTTGTTCGCTGTTTTGTAATCACCCTCACGAGATGCACTCCAGTGTAAAGCAGCATAACTTCTATACTCTTCTATGATTTTATTAAAATCTTTCATTACTTAACCACCCCAAAATCTCTTAGTTTCTGCATACCAAATTTAAATTGCTTTTCATAACTTTGTCCTGCTAACCAGTCTCTAACAGTATTACCTTCAGTAAATGCTTGCTTTGATGAATAATATCCACTTATTTTAGCGTGAGTTGCACTATCCACTGCAATAATATTTTCAGTATTATTAATCTGTGTAGGGCTCAAACCTGACTTATTTATTTGGGATTGTTCAACAATGTGATGCCACACTTTGTCTTCACCTGGCGAGCCAAGAAACTTCTTGAGTGCACTGAAAGAATTAAAGCCTTTTCCTGCAGATTTAGCCCCCGCCTTTATGGAAGTAAATTCAGCCTTAATAGCTCCCCTTCCACCAAGTCCAAGTGCCTTACCTCTTCCCATCAAAGCAAGGTTAATTGCTATTATTTCAGTTGTTCTATCGAATTCCTCCTTTGACATTTGGCCATTTATATATCTGTCAAAAGTATCAGGATCTACTCCTAATAAACCTTGGGTTCCAAACTCTTTAAATCCCTTAGGAAAGTTTTCTTTTACTACTTCCCAACTCTTTCCATAGGTTTCTCCGGTAGCTGCTACACCAATACCTTTATTAAAGTTTTCCCATGCTTCACATAATGTCATATGCCCACTGGGGTCAATATACAGTATGGGGTTGTTTCTACAGTACACATATTTATTCCGGGACAACGGGTCGGTTAATTCGCCGGGGTATGTGTCCTGGCTAAGGAACCTTCCCGTTGCCGGGTCGTAGTATCTGGCCCGTAGGTAGATAAGCCCGCTGGGGTCATACGGTTCCCCGGTGAACATGAACGGGTTGTACACGCTTTCCGATACCGACCGGGGGCTGCCAAAGGCGTCGTATGTGTAGCAGTTGAGGGGATTTCCGTAGACGTCGCTTACAACGGATATGCTCCCCAGCCCGTCCTGGTGGTAGAATAGCTGACCGGCAAGACCAATGCCGCTTAATATTCTCCCGGCATAGATGTAATTATTTTCCTCTCCCGAACTGTCTTTTTCTACAAGTAGTTTGGGCAGTCCTGCATTGATATCGTAAATATATTCATAATTCCCGTATACCGCGCCGGAGACGCTCATGCAGGTACGGTTCCCATCACCGTCGTAGGTGTAATGAGCGGATTTATTTTCATCCATATAACTAACTAATCGATTTTCATAGTCGTAGTCATAGTAGACTGATTGCCCCACCGAGATAAGGTTTCCGTTGGTGTTGTAGCCATATGGAACAATGCCCACTTGTATAAGGCGGTTGGCATCGTCAAATGTGTACGTAACCCCACCCGCCCCGGTGCGGTTGCCCGCCGGGTCGTAGGTATAGTCCACCGCCTGCCCGTCCGGGTATTCCACCCTGGTCAGTTGATACAGGTTGTTATAGCTGTAGCTGGTGGTTTTGCCCTGTTCGTCTGTCTTGCTCAGGCGGTTGCCTACTTTGTCCAGGGTGTATTCCGAAGCTGCTATAACCCCCTTTGCTGAAGTGTGCTGCAACCCGGTTAGACGGCCACCTATATCGTAGGAATAATCCACGGTTACTCCGTTGGGAAGACTTTCTTTAATCCTTTTTCCCGTCTCATCGTACGTAATGGTAGTGGAGTATACCGAATCTGATACTGAAGTCGGAAGGTTCAGGGCGTTGTAGTCATAGCTTACCCTAAAGCCGCCCGGGTAGGTGATACCGGTGATGTTGCCGGCGGGATCGTAGTCATAACTAAGGGTATTATTGTTTCTCGATACTGCTGTAATGTGGCCAAGATTATCATAATCGTAACTGGTAACCCCGCTGGGGTCGGTCATAGAAGTCCTGTTGCCGTTGACGTCATGGGCATAAGTTACCCTGGTGCCGTCGGGATAGGTGATACCGGTGAGACGGTTGTTGACATCGTAGCTATAGTTTATTGAGGAACCGTCAGGCCTGGTCAAAAACGCCAGGTTACCCGCCGGGTCATATGTTCTCTGGATTATGTTACCCAGGGGATCGGTTGCGCTGACAAGGCGGTTTGAGGCGTCATAGTCAAATGTGCTCACCTTGCCCCTGGCGTCGGTATAGGCGGACAGGTTGCCGTTCTCATCGTAAGTGTAGCTTGCTGTATGTCCCAGTGCGTCAGTTACCGAAACCAGCCTGTTTAACTGATCGTAAGCAAAAGTGATCGTACTGTTGTTGGCATCGGTACTGTAAACTGCATTGCCAACGCTATCATACTCAGTCCTGCTGACGTTGCCCGGTGGATCTGTAACTGTAATCAGCCGGTTGGCATCATCATAAGAGTATTGCCACCTGGCGCCACTGGCGTCTATAACGCTTGTCACATTGTCAGCCAGATCGTAAGTATAGTTGGTGGTGTGGTCCAGTGGGTCGTACACCGATAGAAGTCTGGAGCCCTGGTCGTAAGTGTACCTTGTGGTGTTTCCGCGCTGGTCGGTAACACTGGTTTTGTTACCCAAGGAATCGTATTCCATTACTACCGCATTGCCCAAAGCGTCAGTTACCTTGGTAAGACGGTTCAGGGCATCGTAGGTATAGGTGGTGGTGTTGCCGTTCCGTTCGGTTGTGATTATTTGGTTACCGTTGCCGTCCAGGGTATAGGCTTCCGTTTTGCCGCTGGGGTCGGTGGTCGAAATTAACCGGTTCAGGAAATCGTAATGATAGGTGGCAGTATGGCCGTTGGCATCAGTTACGGAAGCCAGGTTATTTTCAGCGTCATAACTATAAGTTGTCGTTTTGCCCAACGGGTCAATTGTAGTAATAAGCTTGTCGTTCTGGTTATAGGCAAAGGTGGTTGTGTTGCCCTTCGGGTCGGTAGCGCTTATCCGGTTACCTTTGAGATCATAAGTATTTGTGGTTACATTCCCCAGGGGATCAGTCACCGTCACTACGTTCCCGGCCGCATCGAAGGTGTAAGAAGTGGTACGCCCCAGCGGGTCGGTCTTCGTAAGCCCGCGACCTATAATGTCGTAGGTGTAAGTGGTGGTATACCCTAGCGGGTCTGTCACCGATGACTGATTGCCATATAGGTCATAGTTAATTGTCGAGATCTTTCCGTTTGGATCGGTCATGCCGGTAACCTGTCCGTACTCGTTATCGGCAAAGGAAGTTGTGGCTATGCCTCCGTATACCGCCCTGCTGACGGTGAGCAGGTTGCCTTTTGCGTCATAGGTATAGTCTGTTGCGTACCCGCCCTCGTCAATAACCCGGGTGGGGTTATTAAAGCTGTCATAAGTATAGATAGTAACATAATTCAGCGGAGCCGGGACGGTCTTGGTCAACATATTGCCCATGTCATCGTATGTATAGACAGTAGTGTTGCCGTTTTTGTCCTTGACGCCGGTGCGGTTGTTGTTGGCATCGTAATGAAAACTTTCCTGTATCCCTTCCGGATAGTCAATAGAAGTAATCCTGTACAATGGGTCGTAGGATAATGTTGCCTTGTTTCCCAATGGGTCAGTTATGGTATTGATCCTGTTAACAGGATCGTAATTGAAGGCTGTGACGTGATTTTCTCCATCGGTTTGTTTAACGACTCTGCCGTTGGTGTCATAGATATTGGTAACAATATGATTATTCCGGGGGTCGACAATAGAACTCAACAGGCCCTCGGAATAATCATAATTCCAGACGCCTCCGTTTACGTCTGTGCAGGAGGTCAGGTTCCCGCTTCCATCATAGGTGAAGCTTACAGTTCTGCCGGCCGGGTCGATTACCTGTTTCAGCTTATTATCAGGCCAGTATTGGAACCCAAGCACACGCCCGCCGGGTTCTGTAACTGATTGCAGCAGGGACCCGCTGTATATAAGGGAGTTGGTGTTATTGTTCTTATCTTTGATAGCCGTTAACACTCCGGAGGAATTGAATACAAAAATGGTTTGATCCTTAAAGGTTAAGAGGAAGCCTTCATCAGTGCGGGTAAGGGTTTCAAAACACGCTAACGGGCGTATATAAGTATCGTTGTCATATGGGAATGTTTCCTGGTGTCCATCGGGATAAAGCACCGTTGCCGAGTTGTCTTCATTTATGGTTATGGTACAGTTATAGTTGTGCTGCCACCCCTTGCCCAGGGGCCCAACCCTGCTGTCCAGGGAGTTGTAGAAGCGGGCGAACGTAAGGGATTCCCCCCTGGTAGGTATTTCAATGTCTTTTTTCTCATAGGTAAAGTTACCGGTAACCGCATTCACCGGGTCGTTGCATTTAAAGTCCCAATGCCGATTTCCTAATAGGCTCTCGGGTGCAGGGGGTACAAATCTAGTCTTAAGCCATGGACTGACATCCACCAGGGTGGTGCTATTTATCTTGTCACCGCTACCAATTGGACTGGGCCCTGACTCGCTGCCCCACCAGTTGTTTTCAGCTACAGCAACAGGAGGCTGATTTGCCGACCAGTTTTCAAAACCGTAATACGAATTGTTTTCAATATTGTTGTAGCTTATATTGCAACCATAATGGTCACCTGATTGCATCATGATTTGAATCCCTGTCCTGTTATGGTGAATGTTATTACCCATAACAAGTGCAGCAGAACTCCGGAAAATATCTATTCCATGACCGTTATCGTAAATTTCATTATTAATAATCAGAGGGGATGAACCGTTACTTGAATATATTCCTCTCCCATTGTGGTATATTTTGTTACCTATAACATTAACTTTACTGGTATCGTATATATCCAGCCCCCAGCTAGAGCTACTTATGTCGCAATTGTAGACCGAGAGTTCAGAGCTTTGGTCGTTTATATCCAGAGCGGAACGACCATATCGAATGATTGCGTAATTAAGGTATGCTTTTGCATTATCTGCTAAATGTATCATGTTCCAATCATTCGGCTGTGGCGTGGTGGCCGTTCCGTCCTTATTTGTATCCCCACCGTAGAAATCATCTTTAAGTGAGGTAAAAACAACCGGGTTGTTGACGTTTCCTTCAACATTAAGAGTACCAAAAACAGTTATAGTTATATCATCTCTAAGCTTAAATATGGCACCCGGAGATATATTAACTGTTGCTCCGGTTTTTACACTTATGTCGGTAACAATATAAGGAAGGCTATAAACAGGTATTGTACAGGAAGAAAGATACAGATTAAGGTGAATTCCTAAATGGCTGCATCCGGATATATCATTATCATTGAAGGTGATTGAAGGAATCTTGTCTCCGGCAAACCCAAAGGGATATTTACAGCAGCTTATTATATTTCCATAGACGCTACCGCTTACGGTTCCGCTTGAGCTTCCCAATTGAATAGCCTCATAATTCGGGTACTGCGATATGTTGTTGTTTTCTATTGTCACCGTTCCATCATTAACAACAATACCTTTATTATTTCCCGACCCACCGTTAAGGGTGTTATCTGTGATTGCAGGGGAACCGCTGCTTATATAAATTCCTGTATTATTGCTATTATTAATAGTATTGGAATTGATATTAGGACTCCCGTTTAGAACATAAAGGCCATAACTCCCGCCAGTCACATTGTTTTGAGAAATTGTAGATGAATAATTTCTCACATAAATTCCGGTGTTCGAGAAATTACTTATCGTATTGGAATTGATATTCGCTGTCCCATTCAGAACATAGATGCCGTAACTTCCACCGCTTACATTGTTTTGGGATATTGCAGGAGAGCTGTCACTCACATAGATTCCGGTATGCGAGAAATTACTAATCGAATTAGAACTGATGTTTGATGAGCCGCCAATAATATAAATACCATAGCTGCCGCCGGTTATATTATTTCCTGATATTTCCGGAGAACCACTATTGACGTAAACACCTGTTGCGATGAAGTAACTTAGCTGGTTATTCGTAACGGACCCGGATCCCTTAATCTCTATCCCTCTGGTATTGCTCTGCTCTATTATAGAGTGGTCAACATACAATCCCCCACCGGAACTATAGGCCATGGCATAAGTTTTTCCGCCAAACCTTATCCTACAGTAATTCAGGTTGATGGTACCGCCCGTATAGGACTCAAGACAGTACCAGTCTCCTTTGTTGGGGACTGAAGTTGACCCGTCTCCGTTGGTATCTCCGCCAAAACTATCATCATTATATGAAGTAAAGACTATATTGCTTTGATCCGAGCCTGAAGCCATCAGGTTTCCTTTAATCACCATCTTAGCATCTTATTTTCTTTTGTGACTAGGAATTGATGTAGGATGCCAAAACACCATGTTGCCATGGCAGGCCCTGAGGGGAAGGAGGGAATTAAACAACTGGTATGTAACACGTTTCTTTATATAAAAAGAACAACAAAAGGCGGCTGGGCTACGGAATTACAACCGTAAGCTTCAGCCGCCTTTAATCTCTCATCTAAACTCCAAATTAACCCCTGGGGGGTACAAATTCCACAATAACCGTGCTGTTCCTGCTTAATTTTGTTCCGGGTGCGGGACTTTGCCTGGCCGCCAGCCCGCTGCCGTATGGGTTGAGATTTAGCCCCACTTCTTCCAGCAGCATACCGGCTTTTTTTACAGTCATGCCCCTGAGGTCCGGCACCACCACCTGATCCTTCAAACCGGTGGTGCTGGCCGGCGAGACTTTTATCAATACCGTGCCGCCCCGGTCCAGTATGGTTCCTCCGGGAGGTTTTTGCTCGCTAACCGAGCCCTGCTTTCCTTCAAGTCGCCCATAAAACCCCGCTGTTTTAAGTGCCTGTAGTGCATCATCCAGGGGGAATCCCACAACATTGGGAACCACGCGCTTTGTGCTGGCCACCGGGACCGGGGCCGGATTGGTTTCCTTTATATAGTCTTTTGGCACGGGCAAAGCCGGATCTTCGGGAACGCGCAGGTAGCGCAGGGTATCCCGGGCCACGGCCTGGAAAGCCGGGGCCGCCACCTCACTCCCGTAATATTTGCCTCCCTTCGGCTCGGCCACCATTACCAGTACGGCTATACGGGGGTCGTCCGCAGGGGCAAAGCCGGCAAAAGATGCCACATACCTGCCCTGGGCGTAGCCGCCATGTTCTGGGACCTGGGCGGTACCTGTTTTTCCCGCCACCCGGTAGCCCTCTACAAAAGCACTCTTACCCGTACCCTCCAGGACTACCTTTTGCAGCAGTTTGGAAAGTTGCCGGGATGTGGCTTCGGATATGACCTGGCGGTCGGATTCCGGCTCAAAGTATTTTACAACCTTACCATCACTGCTGTTCACGGATTTAACCAGGTGCAGCTGCATCAGCCGGCCCCCGTTGGCCACAGCGCACAGCGCCCTCAGCATCTGAACCGGCGTTACGGACACTGACTGCCCAATGGAAATGGTGGCAAGATCAAGCTCCGTTACCTTTTCTTTAGTTTTTACGACACCCTTTTCCTCCCAGGGTAAATCAATGCCGGTGGACTGACCGAAACCAAAACCGTTAATATACCTGTAAAGTTTCTCACGTCCGATCTTAAGCCCTACCTGTATATACACCGGGTTGCAGGAGTTAGCCACCCCTTCGGCAAAGGATTCGGCTCCGTGTCCGGACCTGTCCCAGCAGTATATTTTCCCGCCCTTAACCTGGATATATCCGGGGTCGTAAAATCTGTCGGTCTCTTTCACCACCCCCTCTTCCAGGGCTGCGGCGGCAGTAATAATTTTAAATGTTGAGCCCGGCTCGTAATTGTAAAGAGTGGCAGGGTTTTTATCCCAGATGGACTGGGGGTATTTGTTCCAGTTCTCCGGATCAAAGGTGGGTCTGGTACCCATGGCCAGGATCTCACCGGTTTTGGGGTCCGCCACCATGATGACGGCACGGGAAGGGCTGTTCTCCTGCACCACCCTGTCCAGTTCCCTCTCCACAAAAAACTGGATGGACTGGTCCATGGTAAGCACCAGATCACTGCCGGGTACCGGGGGAATGCGCCTGGATACTGTCTGTGGAAGCTGGCGTCCCTGGGCATCGGTCTCAATTAACAATGTACCCGTCACGCCCCGGAGTTCTTTGTCGAAACTTTTCTCCAGACCGTTCAATCCCTCGTTGTCCAACCCCACAAAACCAAGCATGTGGGCTGCCATACCAGGCTGCCGGAAAGACCTGCGGCTTTTCTCCTCAAAAAACAATCCGTTAATCCCGAGTTTTTTTAAACTGTCGGTGGTATCTGCATCAACATTATTTTTTAATAATACATATTGACCCTTGGAGGTTAACTTTTTCATGATTTCACCGGTTTTCATGTCAAGAAGCGGCGCTATTCTGGCCGCTTCTTTAGCGGGATCACCGATTATGGAAGGGTCGGCGATAACTGAATTAACCGGCACGCTGGTAACCAGTTCGTTGCGATTGCGGTCATATATGGTTCCCCGCACCGGTTTTAATACTTCATCCTTCACCCGTATACCAGACGCCATTTGGCTTAGCTCTTCACCCTTGACCAGTTGTAGCCAGGACAGGCGTCCCAGGAGGATAACGAATAACAGCACGCTACCTGCCAGTATCGCGACTAATCTGTATTTTTTAGGTAGAAATTTCATTGAACTATCCCCACGATGATTTTATTCCCAGCGGAAGCCCGGAAACAAATCATTTTCAAGATGGCTGCGGTCATTCAGCAATACGAGTATTCCCTTCTCCCAGGAGGGAAAGTCGATTATATTAAGGGCGGCATTATCCTGCCTGATACGCCAGTTTTCATTCAAATCCATGCCCAGTAAGCTGGCCACCAGGGCTCTGATAGGTCCTCCGTGGCACACCACTGCCACCTGCCTGTTGTTATTGAGGGCGATAATTTCCCTGATCGCGCCGGTAACCCTGGCGACCAGATCAGAAAGACATTCTCCCCCTGGAATCCGCGTAGCAAGGGGGTTGGCCCACCATTCTTGCAACAAGCTGTGGTGAAACTTTTTTATTTCTTTAAAGGTCAGCCCTTCCCAGTCTCCAAAATTCAATTCCCGCAAAGCAGGCAGGGTATTAATTACCAGCCTCCTGGGCAGGGCCAGTTCCTTTGCCGTTTGCACCGCACGTCCCAGATCGCTGGCATATACCGCCGCTATTTCCTGCTCTTGCAATCTGTCAGCCAGGGATCTGGCCTGCTTTACGCCCTTATCGCTCAAAGGCACGTCTTTATGCCCCTGAAATTTCATCTCGGCGTTCCAGACGGTCTCACCATGCCTGATTAGATAAACTCTGCAATTCATAAGTTAACCCCCCAGTACCTCTCCCAGGTACGCCAGCAATTTGTCATTCTCGGGCCGGTTACGTATCGCAATCCTTATATACTCTCCGTCCAGGCCGTAAAAATTGGAGCAGTCCCTGACCAGTATGCCTCTCCTGCCCAACTCGGGAATTATTTCCTTCAACTTTTTGCCGCTGGCGGATAAATCAACCAGTAAAAAATTGGCCGCCCCGGAAATGGGCCTGACACCTTTCATCCCTGACAGGGATTTGAGCAAATAATCCCTTTCCCTTTGTACCAGTTCAATGGTAGCCTCCATATGCTTCCTGTCCTTTAAAGCCGCCTCCCCCGCCACCTGAGCCAGCACGTTAACCCGCCAGGGGTCCACGGCACGCTTAATGACGTTAGCCATCCCTGACTCAGTTATCACCGCGCCCAGACGCAGGCCGGGAATGCCAAAAAATTTGGTTAGGGAATATAGAATTATTAAGTTCGGTATAGATGCCGCCCGGTGCATCAGTGAACACTGTCGCCGCCGGTCAACAAAATCAATGAAAGCTTCATCCACTACTAGCATCGTCCCGGCGGCTGAAGCGGTATGAACCAGTGGTTCCAATTCCCCGGAAGTGAACAACTTGCCGGTGGGATTATTGGGATTGCAGATAAAAACAGCATGATAGTCAGGGATTTTCAGTTTTAAGTTTTCCAGGTGACGGGTTGCATCCCCTTCCGGGGGCAGGCAAAAATGATCGGCCTCTCCGCCGGTGGCATGTATAGCCGCGGCATATTCACTGAAAGTGGGGGCAACAATAAGCGCCCGCCTGATTTTAAGGGCGGCAGGCAGCATATAAATCAGTTCCGCCCCCCCGTTGCCCACCACAACGCTTTCCGGAGGCACTTCCAGATAACTTGCCAGCAGGCCGGTTATCTCCCCGCAGTCCGGGTCCGGGTAATGGCGAATCCTCCAAAGATTATAGGTAATGGTCCGGTACACCTCCGGCGAAGGGCCCAGAGGATTGATACTGGCACTAAAATCTATAAACTGTTGTACCGGAAGACCGTACTCCCGGGCCGCCCGGGTCAGGTTGCCCCCGTGCTGGTGTTCACTAAGCAGCATAGTTTTTCTCCTATAAATTGGGGACATTCCTTCGTGAAAGTGGGTCCCCTTTCCTTTATTTTAGTCAGTAGACCCAGAAAAAGTGTAGGCCATTTCTTTGTATTCGATACACTTTCCGATGAACCTTCCAGCCGCCTCCGGATGCCCGGCAAAGTTTATGTGCAGATACGATGCCAGTATATTGCCGCTGGCATAGCCGTCGGTTCTATGACCGTCTGTCCCTTCCTTAGCCAGACGATAAGCCCCGGGGATACCCTGATCCAATTCCAATACGGAATAGTGAAATTCGTGACCCCTTAAAACTTCCCCCCGGTCAACCAGAATGTTGTCATCCAGGGCGGTGGCAGTAACATAGCCCAGGGCGGCCCGTTTTTTTTGCATACGGCACTCCCCCGGCACTACCCCGGCCAGCTCATGACGGTTGCCTTCAAAATCAGTAACCGCCCGGGTCATATACATAAATCCACCGCACTCGGCGTATACCGGCATGCCTGCGGCGCAGGCCGCCCGCAGGCCATCGATAAACTTATGGTTGGCGGACAATTCCCGGGCAAACATTTCCGGAAATCCTCCCCCGATGTACAGTCCGTCAATATCCCCGGGAAAAGACCCGCTCAGGGCGGAGCAATACACCAGTTCCGCTCCCCGGGCAGATAGTAACTCCAGCCCATCCTGGTAATAAAAATTAAAGGCGCTGTCCATCACTACACCCAGCCGGATAACGGCAGGAAGCGGAGTAATGGGAAAAATTTTCTTTTCCGGCGGCGCTATGGGCGGGGCAATCCGGGACAGTTCCACCAGCCGGTCAGGGTCAACCCCTTGCTTAACACTATCCGCCATGGTCAGGAGCAATTCGTCCAGATTATCCTTCTCCGCCGTGGGCAATAAACCCAGGTGCCTTTCGGGAAGATCCAGTCCGTCCCAGCGATTGGCGTATCCGATTACTGGCACCCCGCAGCATTCTTCTATGGCCTGCCGCAGCAGGTTATAATGCCTCTCACTGCCCACCCGGTTTAAAAAAACCCCGGCCAGGTTTACTTCCGGGTCAAAATTTTTATATCCCAGCACCAGCGCGGCGGCGCTACGGGCCATGGATCTGGCGTCCAATACAAGGAGCACTGGCGCTTTAAGTGTTTTGGCCACATGGGCGGTTGATCCCTCTGCCCCGGAACCCCTGCCGTCATATAGGCCCATAACGCCCTCTATGATTGAAATATCGGCGTCCCGGGCTGCGCGCATGAATATTTCCCTGATGCCGTCCTCGCCTACAAACCAGGCATCCAGATTGCGGCTGCATTTTCCGGTAGCGGCGGTATGGTAGCCGGGATCGATGTAATCGGGCCCCACCTTGAAAGGCTGCACCTTTATTCCAGACCGTGCCAGGGCGGCCATCAGTGCGGTGGAAACCGTGGTCTTGCCCACACCGCTGTGCACACCCGCAATAACCAGCCGGGGGTAATTTGTCATAGCAACGACCCCTTCCAATATCAGTAATCAGTAATCAGTAGTCAGTAGTCAGTAGTCAGAATACCCCGAGAACATGCTTCCAGCAGTTTACTAACCTCTTGCAAAAGAAGTTTTGTTTCGGAAATATCACCATATCCAAGATCCTTCGTAAGAATCAGGTAGTATCGGCATTCTTCAACAGAACCTTGCGCAATGTTTAAAAAGCGGATTTTATCTGCTTTGCTTCGTTTACGGAAACCTTCCGCAACTACTGACTACTGACTACTGAGTATATGCAGCACCAGAATCCCGAACAACAGCGCCAAAAAGCTGGAAAGATACATCATATCCACAGCGCTACGGATGTGAAACGCCTGCAGCGGGTGCAGCGGCTCTCCAAGATACTGGCGAAAAGACTCGCGCCTCCCGTATATGTTCAGTCCTCCCAGACGAACTCCCAGCGCCCCGGCCACGGCGGATTCCGGTATGCCGCTGTTAGGGCTGGGGTGCCTGCGGGCATCCTTCAGCACCGTCCGCAGGGTTGCCCCCGCGTTCCTCCCGGTGAGCCAGGCGGCAATAACCAGCATCATCCCCGTCAATCTGGCCGGGAGGTAGTTGGCCAGGTCGTCCAGCCGGGCGGAAAATCTTCCAAAATATAAATATTTATCATCCCGGTAGCCCACCATGGAGTCCAGGGTATTTACCGCCTTGTAAGCCATAGCCAGGGGCGCGCCGCCGATTAGGGCATAAAAAATGGGCGCCACCACCCCGTCCACAATATTCTCGGCCACTGTTTCCACCGTTGCCCTGGTTACCCCGGCCACGTCCATGGAAGAGGTATCCCTGCCCACAATCCTGCCGACCATCAGACGGGCTCCCTGCAAATCGCCCTCCCGCAGAGGCTTCAGCACGTCAAAGGCCGCCCCGGACAGCCCCCTGGCGGCAAGGGTGGTGGATATCAGCCATATTTCAGCAACCGCCCCCAGCCAGGGGTGAATTAGGAATGCCAGCCAGAGTAGCAGCAAAGTCAGTAGATAGCTGGACCCCACCACCACCGCCGCCAGAAAAGCGCCCACCCATATGGAAGCAGCCGGACTGCCGGCGCAGCGGGGACGTAAAAACCCTTCCAGGACCGATATAAGTCTTCCTATAAATATAACGGGATGGGGCAGGCGCGGGGGGTCGCCCACCAGCAAATCGATAATGTAAGCTGCGGATACTATAACTGCTAAATTCATAAATAACTCAATTCCTTAATTAAGGTCGAAAGTCTAAGGTCGAAGGTCTAATTGACTTTTGACATTCGACTTTTCTATTGTTTTCTTCCGGGCAAGCCCAGCAGATCATATATTTTTCCCATATCCAGGCTCCCCCGCACCACTTCGCCCAGCCGGTCATAATCTCTTTGCCGTTGCTCCCAGGCGGATAGCGAAGCACTTTCCTCAAGGGGATCAAGTCCCTTTCTGCGACGCAGGGAATTAATAACGCTGCGCCGGAAGGAAGCCCCGTCAAAAACACCATGTATGTATGTGCCCCACACCATCCCGTCCAAACGGACAGCCCCATCGGGGAAACTTACCTGCTCTCCCAGCCTGCTGACAATCTCAAAGGCGGGGACAACTTCATCTCCCGGCCGGGATACCCCCATATGTATTTCGTAACCAGTCACCTGTATATCCTTTGAGTTTTCCAGGAAAAATCCCGGCCCGCAAACCCTGGCCTCCACCTGGGTGGTTATTTTTTCCGGGGCAAAGGTTGTGGAAATATCAAGCAGGCCCAGACCTTCCAGCCTGGGTATGCTTGATTCCGTGTGCAGCGGGTCGTTAAGTTCTCTGCCCAGGATCTGAAAGCCGCCACAAATACCGATCACCGGCACGCCTTCCCGGGATAGTTCACAAATCTTTTCCGCCAGGCCCGTTCTGTTCAAATAGGCCAGATCTTCAATGGTATTTTTACTCCCCGGAATAATAATCAAATCCGGGCTGCCCAGAGGAGTGCCCCGGCCTACATAGCGGAGATGCACATCAGGCTCGTCCTCCAGGGGGTCAAAGTCAGTGAAGTTAGAAATATGGGGCAGGTGTATAACGGCAATTTCCACGTCTCCCCGCCGGGAGCCGGCGGAATTTTTGATGGTATCTTCGGATACGGTGTCCTCCTCCTGAACTCTGAAACCCTGAAAGTAGGGCACCACTCCTATTACCGGCTTGCCCGTCCTGGCTTCCAGGAAATCCACCGCAGGCTGAAAAAGGGACAAATCACCCCGGAATTTATTTATGATCACCCCGGCCACCCTGTCACGGTCCTCCGGGGAAATGAGTTCGAGAGTTCCCACCACCGAGGCCAGAGCCCCGCCCTTATCGATATCGGCAGTAAGCAGCACCGGAGCGTCCGCCTGCCTGGCCACCCGCATATTTACTATTTCCTTTTCCTGCAGGTTAACTTCCGCCGGACTACCTGCCCCTTCAATAACCACGATGTCGTTTTCCGACCTGAGGCGGTCCAGCGCCTGGCAGGCCAGCCCCCATGCCTTAGGGGCGTACTCCAGGTGGTATTCCTGGGCGCACATGTTGCCCACCGGCCTGCCCAGGACAACCACCTGGGAAGAAGCATGTCCGGTGGGTTTCAGCAAAATGGGGTTCATATCCACGGAAGGCTCCCGGCCGGCCGCCTCGGCCTGCACCACCTGTGCCCGCCCCATTTCCCCACCGTCCCTGGTTACAAAGGAATTCAGGGCCATATTTTGAGATTTATATGGAACCACCTTATAACCGTCCCGGTAAAAAATCCTGCACAATGCCGCCACCAAAACGCTTTTGCCCACATGGGAGGCCGTCCCCTGAACCATTATGGTCCTCGCTGTCATATCCCGTCCTCCTCAAATCGTCCGGCTGTTAACCGCGATTGATTTCATCTCCAGTGCCAGTCCGGCTGCCACAAAATATACTTCGTCCGCCATCCCGGCCAAATGCCGGTTGGCTCTTCCCGCTACGTCGCGGAACAGCCGGCCCAGGGGGTAGGCCGGGACGATACCCATACCTACCTCATTAGCCACCAGGAGCACATGCGCCCTGCACTCCAGAGCCCGGTTGGCCAGTTCCGATACCTTACTGGTTATAAAGTCTTCCTTCGCCTCATCCGGGGCCCCCGGATAAGGTATACTTTCGTCCAGCAGAAGGTTTGTGAGCCATACGGTCAGACAGTCGACCAGCACCACCCCGGGCGTGGAACCATGTTCCCGTAATACCTCCGGGAGAAGGTGGGTCTCCTCCACCGTTTTCCAGCCGGGTGGCCTTCTAGACCGGTGATTTTCTATACGCCTGGTCATTTCCCCGTCCCCGGCTGCGGCCGTTGCCACATAAGTTACGGAAGGAGCCAGGTCATTAGCCAGATTTTCTGCAAATTCGCTTTTGCCGCTGCGGGCTCCGCCCAGCACCAGGATAAATTTACCCCTGTTCACACTCGTTAACCCCTTTAAAAAATAAACCCCGGCCTTTTCGGACCGGAGTTGTCTCCATTGCCTAAAAAGAGCCCTCCTCCATACTCGCGTGGAGGTTACCGGCTTCCACAGGCAGGTATCCTGGCTTGGCGGACGTCGTTAAGTCTAAGGTCGAAAGTCTAATGTCCAAGGTCTAAAGTTCCCAGTTCTCATTGACTTTTGACATTCGACTTTTGATTTTTACGCACGTCCGTTTACAGTGGCGGAGACCGCTCAGGAGTTTAACCTGATTCCCCTATTAGCCCTAAAAGGGCACCTGTGAATAAATTGTTCGGACTGTATCGACTATATTTAATTAATTCAACATTATATTTTATAATCCTGCCAATAAAAATTGTATACATCCACGCTAACCAAAGAAGTCAGCTTCAGCCTTGCAACGACTCGATATATTCCTTTACCCGGCGCACCAACTCCTCGATCATGTGGGGCAGAGGCTCGGACCGCAAGCCCACCATTTCCACCCCGCTCCTGTTGAGGGGCACCAGGAATTTACGGGCCGGGCTGGACGCCAGGGCTTCCGCCATTTTTGGCGTGAGTTCCCCCAGCATGCCGTGAGGAAACATAATACTAACCGGACCGGCAATCACGTCCACCCTGGAGGCGTTGTATGCAACCGCGCCTTCCCCGGTGGCTCCCTCGTTAGCCCCGGCCTTTAACATCATGGAAGTGGCCAGGGCATTGGTGCCTAGTGCTAAAAATTCTACATCTTCGGGCAATTCCCGGCGTAGTTTTTCTACGATATGTTTGCCTATGCCGCCGCCCTGCCCGTCTACCACCGCAATTTTCATAAACATCGCCTCAATTATATATTATATCATCGTTAATAAAGCAGTAAAAGCATACAATATGAAACAAAGCTCAACAAAAGGTAATAAAAAAAATTGTAGAACAATTCAGTAAATTGTATTAATCTACAATTTCATTTCCTAAATTAAAATTATATATCATAATTTTATTCTGACTGATGTTATCCCCAACATGTGCATATCATTGTGGATAAAAAATTAATTTGCGGAATCATGTTTAAAGTTATCTTGTAATTTCATTTCCAGCTCCACAATCTGACTGTTTTTCCTTAGCAACCATCGTGCATAACGATAGTTGGCGCAATGCAGTTTTTTATTTTCCTTTTCCAACTTGCCGGTAAGACTGGCTTTCTCCTTTTCCAGCTTTTCTATGAGATTCATTAACACTCTCCTGCTCAGACGCAGCTGTTCCACTTTTTCTTCCAGATCCCGCGTCCTGCGCTGCCAATATGCAACATCGCTGTACTCGTTCATAACGGACCACCCCTGCATACCTATATGCTCATAATATATGCTTTAGGGGCTTATATTAGACTCTATGAACCAGGAGACCGTTGAAAAACTGCGGACTTAACTGCTTCCAAAACTGAAGGATTCCCCTATGCGCCGCACCGCCTCAACCAGCACCTCTTCCTCCTGCACCATAGCGATCCTGACATAGCCCTCACCACTCTCTCCGAAAGCCACCCCGGGAATGACTATAACCCCGGCCTTAGCCAGGAGTTCCAGGCAGAATTCCCAGGAGGAGACATAGCCCGGAGGCAGCGGGGCCCATACAAACATTGATGCCCGGGGTTTGGGCATTTGCCAGCCCAGTCCGGCCAGACCGTCCACCAGCACGTCCCTCCTGCGCTGGTATACCCTGGCGTTTTCCTCTACACAATCCTGGGGACCTTCCAGAGCGGCTATGCCGGCCTCCTGCACAACCCTGAAAACACCGTAATCTATGTTGGATTTAACCCTCCCCAACGCCTCCAGCACAGCGCTGTTGCCCACTGCAAAACCAATTCTGCAACCCGCCATATTGTAGGTCTTGGACAGTGAATAAAACTCTATACCAACCTCCCTGGCCCCGGGCGCCTCCAGGAAACTCACCGGCTTGAAGCCGTCATAAGCCAGTTCGGAATAGGCCACATCGTGGCACACAAGAATACCGTATTTTTTACCAAAAGCCGCAGCTTTTTCAAAAAATTCCCGATTGGCATTTGCCGCCACGGGATTGTTGGGGTAGTTGAGCCAGATCAGTTTGGCCCTACGGGCTATACCCTCCGGTATGGCATCAAAATCGGGCAGAAAGTCGTTCTTGGCCAGCAGCGGCAGGGGATACACCTCTCCGCCAGCAAGTTTGATGCCGCAGGCATAAATAGGGTAGCCAGGATCCGGAACAAGGGCAATATCCCCAGGGTTGATATAGGCCATGGCCAGGTGGGCCAGCCCATCCTGGGAGCCCATCAGCACCAGTACCTCGCTGGCGGAGTCCAGAACCACCCCAAACCTTCTTTTATACCAGTCAGTTAACGCCCTGTACAACTCCGGCATGCCCTCCAGGGGATAACGGTAATTGTTGGGATTGTCAAGAGCCCGGTGCATGGCCTGGATTATGTGCGGTGCAGGGGGGCGGTCCGGCGTACCCACACCCAGGTTAATCACTGTCACGCCCCGCTCCTCTACCTTCCTTTTTAAAATCTCCATCTCATTAAATATTGCCGAACCAATTCCGGCAATACGATCCGCAGTTTGCACGGAAGCTCCCCCTAAAAAGATAGTCTAAGGTCCAAGGTCTAAGGTCACTTAAAATACCTTTGCCTGTTACTATTCAGGTATTCAGAATTCAGACCCCCATGCCGCCTGCAGCGGCACCATCAGAGTATGAAAATCCAGGACACTTTATGTCATTCTGAACGAAGTGAAGAATCCAAGATCCTTCGCTTACGCTCAGGATGACAACTTCGCTAAACTTAGGATGACATTTCCCTAAACTTATTTTCAGGGCAGTAGTCAGAATTCAGAATATTTCTAGACGATAAACCGTTCTCTCATACTGACTCCTGACATTTGACATTTGACTTTTGACTTTTATAATTACCTTAATCTTTTCATTTCCCGGACCACCCGGTAGTCAACAGTTGCGGCTCCCAGCTTTTTGTGCTCCTGGTGGCTGCTGCCATGATAGTCCGAGCCCCCGGTGGCAAGCAGGTTGTATTGCCGGCACAGCCGCCGGTAATGATCGCTGGTAGCCGGGTAATGGCCGGGATGATACACTTCCAGCCCCTGCAAACCTGCATCCACCAGCGCAGGAATCAGTGCGTCGCAACCCGCCATACCCGGATGAGCAAAAACAGCCACTCCCCCGGATCTGCGAATTAGCCGCACCGCTTCCGAAGGAAGGTATTTGACCCTGGACTCATAGGCAGGCTTGCCGTAGCCAATGTATTTCTCAAATGCCTCGCCGACAGAGCTCACCGCCCCGGTCTCAGCCAGTGCTCTGGCGATGTGAGGTCTTCCCACCGATCCGCTGCCGGCAATCTCCAAAACCCTGTTATTGGTTATGCCAAAACCCATATGCCGCAGTTTTTCCACCATGCTCTCCGCCCGCTGGCGACGGGACCGGCGGAAAGACGCCAGATGCTCTTGCAGGACCAGATCATTCGGGTCAAGCAGATAACCGAGGATGTGTATCTCCTTGCCCCCCAGTTCCGTCCCCAGTTCTATAGCCGGTAAAACCTCCACACCGTACCTCGCCCCTGCACTTTCGGCCTCCCTGATACCTTCCAGGGTATCGTGATCAGCCACAGCCAGGGCTGTCAGGCCGATTTCCGCCGCCCTGGCTACCACCGTTGCCGGGCTGTCTGTGCCGTCCGAGGCAGTGGTGTGCACATGTAAGTCTGCAAGCATAAAAAGCACTCCTTGCCCCGGTATCCTCACCAGGACCAAAATTATTACGTCAAACATTTTTTCGACGAACAAAGCCCCGTTCCTTTTATTTTGGCCGATTACTAATTACAATTGATATTATTATATATCGATATTATATAAGACCTCAAATGAAACCGCGCAACAACAAACAGACTAAAAATACACTAACAAAGCGCATAAAATCATCCTTGATGCAAAAAATACCCTGAGCAACCATATATTCCTTTCAGTAGTTCAGCTTGAATCAGCATACGCTCCCGCGCAAAAATCTGAAACTACACGATCTTGATATTTTCCTAAATTTAAAGCGGGTCCGGCAGGATACGGGCCTGTTTTGGCGAAGGCATAAAGGCATATTGGTAAAAAAGGAATGTAATGGTATCAGAGAACACTAAATTAGCACAGGGGGGATAGAACATGCAAATAAATCCCAGCATTTTCAGGGAATATGACATCCGTGGAGTGGCTGACCGCGACCTCACGGACCAGACCGTTAAGCTTCTGGGACAGGCTTTCGGAACCACCGTAAGGAGAAAGGGCCTTACGGACGTACTGGTGGGTATGGACAACCGCTACAGTTCGCCCAGACTTGCCAGGGCATTAACCGCCGGACTGCTGTCCACGGGATGCCGGGTGGTAGATATCGGCACAGTGGTCACCCCTATTTTCTATTATGCCCGGGTTAAATACGGCATGGAAGCAGGAGTAATGATTACCGGCAGCCACAACCCATCTGAGGACAATGGCTTTAAAATTGCCCTGGGCGCCGGCACTATATACGGCCAGGAAATACAAGCCCTGCGTAAACTAATCGAAGATGAAGATTTTATATCCGGCAATGGCAGCGTTTCCACCAACAACCCTGTACCGGACTATATGCAAATGCTCAGGGAGAAAATTACGCTGGGACCAAAAAAACTGAAAGTCGTGGTGGACTGCGGCAACGGTACTGCATCATTTTTTGCCGTGGAAATAGTCGAGGCCATGGGCTGCCGGGTGATCCCCCTTTACTGCGAGCCAAACCCCGACTTCCCCAATCATCACCCGGACCCGGTGAAAAGGAAAAATCTGCAGGACTTGATTAAAACGGTGCTGATAGAGAAAGCAGATGCTGGCATCGCCTTTGACGGGGACGCGGACCGCATTGGTGTGGTGGATGACACGGGCGAGGTAATCTGGGGCGACCAGTTTATGGCCCTGATGTGGCCGGAAATACTGGCCAAATATCCGGGGGCTCCTTCCATAATTGAAGTGAAGTGCTCCCAGACACTGGTGGATGAAGTACAACGGCTGGGCGGAAAACCCGTATTTTACAAGACCGGTCATTCTCTGATCAAGGCTAAAATGAAGGAACTTGACGCCCCCTTCACCGGCGAAATGTCCGGCCACATGTTCTTTGCTGATGAATATTTCGGCTATGATGACGCCTTTTACGCCACCGGCAGACTGTTAAGGATGCTGTCCAACGCCGGGCCTCCCCTTTCCGCCATGGTTAAAGACCTGCCCAAATATTACTCCACCGCCGAGACCAGGGTACCCTGCCCGGACGAGGTAAAATTTGAGGTGGTAAAACGTTTACAGAATTTTTTCCGGGAAAAATATCAAGTAATCGACGTGGATGGAGTAAGGGTGCTGTTCGGAGACGGCTGGGGCCTGGTGCGGTCATCTAACACCCAGCCCGTGCTGGTAGCCCGCTGCGAGGCCAAAACCCCCGCCCGTCTGGAGGAAATAACCGGCATTATGAAGGATGCCATGACAGCCCAGCCCGAAGTGGGCAATTTTGAATGGGAGTATTAAACTCTGGTGAAATACATGAAAAAGCCCCGCGATTAAACGGGGCCTTTTTATATTATAGTCAGGATTGCGCACTATTGCAAATTCCTGGCATGTATGGCATATAATATTTAATTAAGCAGTGCCAGTAGCACGTGACCGGTGAGGTACAAAAAACCCAGGGTAAAAAAACCGTAACAAACCGCTCTGGTGACCGGCGAATCTTCTCTCTCCAGCCAGTCCACAAGATTATCAACTGCTTCGTCAGCGTATGAAAATAACGGCTCCCGGCTGGTCACCACGCCTTTTCTCCCAGCCCGGGGAGTTGGCAGAACATCAAAAGACCAACTTATACTGAAATCACTGTTGAATATTTTTGTATTCCCTGCTGTGGCCATAATATTCACCATCCAATTCAAAGTACATACGTTCTATATGTACAATAACAGAACCTGTGTTCCCTGTCAACTTGTTTTATAAAAAACAAGGGCTGACTGTACCCTATTTCTCCCGGCAACAACTGCTGCACTATTCCCGCCAGGCTGGCAATCACGGTAGTAACGCCAGGGGTTGAACAGGTGCGCCGAGAAAGCCATAGGGAAAGTTGTAAAGACGGCTTTGGTCTTAGGACATAAGCGAGTTTACTGCAGGAAGGTATAGCCAACCGTCGAATACTTAATAATCATGTAACGGGGGTGCATAATAGTGTTTCCACAAACCCACGTATATTTTGCAGGGAGGGTGCTGGGAAATATAAACGATGCCATCGCCCTGGGCAGCATATTTCCCGACATGGTCATCGGAGCAGGTGTGCCAAGAGATATATCACATAACAGCGGCAGGGAACTCTTTGCCTTTCTAATGGAAAACGGGGCTCTCTGTGATTTTGCCAGGGGCAACATAACCCATGGGATGAACCCGGACGGACTGGACTATTACGGCGATGAAAAAAATCCGCCCTTTGAGCGGGGCTATTGTTTTGAAAAAGGCCGTCGATTCATCCAAACCACAATTGAAGCCTGCAACATACCTGAAGAGATGGGCTGGTGGAAAGCCCATAATATAGTGGAAATGGGAATTGAGTTGCATATCAGCCAGCGTGCCCCCTACGGCGAGATATTACGGGGAGCTTTTGCCAACACGGCGTTGATTGAGGATATAAGCTGTCAGTCCGGGGCATTTTTCGGCCGGGACCCACTGCCTTTTGCCGGGCGGATAGCGAGTTTCCCTGATTATATCGACCTGGAAATGGCCACCCCGGAATCGCTGGCCCGAAAATACGAATACCAGATGTATTTCAAGCACCGCATCAGGATTAACACCCCCAGGGTGGCCAAACTAATAGAAGAAGCGGCCCAGTGGGTTGACAGCGACCTGGATGATTTTTTTAATAAAACCACCGGCAGGGTTAAAGAAGTACTGGGAGAGCTTAAGGCTTTATAATTTAACTACCTTCGCCTGCAATATGGCCGGGGCGTAAAAGGTGAAATACTTTGACTAAAAAACCTGACTATGAATATATCTATGCCATAACCGCAAAGACAACCCCCCTGGACAGCGACTGTGGTGAATTATGTGGCAGTATTTGCTGCCGTCCGCACCGCAAAAAAGTACTCGGCATGTACCTGTTCCCTGGCGAAGAGACTATGTTCAGCGGCGCTGAGAACTGGCTGGATTATGAGCGGCACGATCCTCTGCTATACGACTTCCCCGACAACTGGGAATATCCGGTGTTTTTTGTTAAATGCACCCCACCCTGCCCCCGGCAGGCCCGCCCTTTAAGCTGCCGGCTTTTTCCCCTTGCCCCGCACCTTTTACAAGATGGTACACTGCTGATTATTCACGAAACCATTATACTCCCCTACCGCTGTCCCCTGATTACCAGAAAAATACCTCTCCGGGTAGACTTTATTGAAACGGTAGCCCTGACCTGGCAGGAGCTATTAAAAGATGACAGGATCTATAGGCTAGTGGAGGAGGATTCCAGGCAGCGAGAGACAGAAACCGGCAAATTACCGGAAATACTCCACTGCAGCAGCCTGGCGCGAAAAACATGATACTTCCGTCACTGACCTTTGGGCGACCTTTTAGCATAGGATCTATTTCCATAAGGCGGGAGTTATTATGTTAATCAACAAACAAAAGGAAAAGGATTTCTTTCTTTTCTGCCTTTCCGGACTTTTTTTAGGCGTATATACCGGCCTTTACGATCCCACCTTTAATAATTACATTGCCGATGTCTTCAATGTCAGCGAAGCCACCCGGGGAGGATTGGAATTTTTCCGGGAACTTCCGGGCTTTTTGGTGGTGATATTCGCCGGCATACTGATTGGGCTGGCCAACGTAAGAATTGCCATAATTTCCCTGGCTGTTATGTCCCTGGGACTTTTAGGCCAGGGCTTCCTATCGCCTTCCCTGAAATGGGCAGTGTTGTGGATGGTAATGTGGAGCATCGGCGCCCACCTTTACGTGCCTATTAACAATAGCATACTGGTAAGCCTTGCGGAGCCCCACGAAGTGGGCAGAAAAATGGGGAAATGGAGCGGTATTAACACTGCCTCCTCCTTGCTGGGCTTTTTGCTGGTCTGGCTGGGATTCCGCTATCTGGGCATAAATTACCACCTAATCTTTGGACTGGCCGCCCTGGCGGTGGCGCTGGCAGCCATATGTCTGCTGGGTATCAGGGTGGATAAAATAAAACAACCGGAAAGGGCTTTCCTGTTTAAAAAGAAATACACACTGTATTATCTGCTAAGTGTACTTTTTGGAGGCCGCAAACAAATTTTTCTAACCTTCGGGCCGTGGGTTTTAATCAAAATTTTTCACCAGCCGGTAACAACCTTCGCCATATTAGGCCTGGTTGGCACCACCCTGGGCATGTTTTTTAAACCAGCCCTGGGGGTGGCCATTGACCGCTGGGGGGAACGAATAATCATCATGCTGGAATCTTTGGCCCTGGTGCTGGTATGCCTGGGCTACGGCTTCGCCGGCAATATTTTTCCAGCCAGTGTGGCAATTTTCGTTATCTATGCCTGTTTCATCGGAGACAATTTACTCTTTTCCTGCCTCATGGCCAGGGCTACATATTTGAATAAAATAGTGGAACACAAGGCCGACCTGACCCCCACGCTGTCCATGGGGGTCAGCATGGATCATGCCATTTCCATGACCGTACCTTTTTTCGCAGGGCTGCTCTGGGAGGTAGCGGGCTATCAGTACGTATTCCTCCTGGCCGCTGCCCTGGCGCTGATCAATTTCTGGGCTGCAACACATATTAAAACCGGCCATGATCAGGCAGCGGCCTGACATGGCCGGGCAAAACAAAAACCTCCCCTGACCTTCCATGACCGTTTTGTGACCATTTGCGCCTTAAAACTGGAAACGGCAAGAACCTCCATTCCCGGAAGCCTTGCCGCTTTAGTGTTTTTTGGTGGGCCATGTAGGACTCGAACCTACAACCTGACGATTAAGAGTCGCCTGCTCTACCAATTGAGCCAATGGCCCGTTTATCACCTTAGATATATTAACATAAACCAGCCTTATTATTCAAATAAATTTTTTTTATCAACCGAGCTTACCGTGCCTGATAGTGATCTTTTCAAACATCGTCACTATCCCAACGCTAAGGAAATAGATTGATTCAATGTTGAGATTGTCTTCCGCCGTCGTATCGAAAAAAATTTTTAGTTTAGATTCCAGTTCATTTTCCGGTTTGTCGTAACGAATGAGCATTGGAACCTTCGGCAGAGGGTGCAAAACAAGCGAAATATCAGAAGAGAAACTATTCACCACCGGCTTCCCGCTAAAAATATAAATCATGTCCTCAAAAAGATTCGGATAAGTATCAGCAACTTGTTTTAAAGGCTTTTCACATCTCTGTTCAAAAAGCGGATTTAATCTCATTCCATTTTTCAGTTCCCGGAACGGAACCCATTTTCCGGAAACATTATTTCCCGCACTGGAAATAATATAGTTGAGTAATGGTATCACTACCCATATATTTACATGGCATTCAGAAATGATATTCCCCTCTGAATCAACAGTAAAGTCCTTACCGAGACACTTAATCGTCAATTTATCGCCAGAAAACGTAGCTCCCAATCTTTCCGCAGATAAAGAGAAATCTATTGTCGCAATTTTTCTTTTTAACTGCTCAAGTGTATGCTCCAGTTGCTGTTCAAGGTTCATTTGCTTGACAATTTTTCCATCGAATTGCTCAATTACATTTCTCTCCAGATGTGGGCAGTCGCCCAGATGTTTTTGACCCTTGATTACTGCAGCGGCAAAGGCCATGCATGTCGCCAGTTCACATTGCCTGCAATTTGATTTGTTGAGTAACTTGTAAATAGCCAGCGGATTATTAAGTTGGGACATATGCAATTACCTCTTTCCTAAAAAATATTAAACTGATTCCAATCCTTTTTTGAGTTTTTCCAGCAGTGCAATAAATACTTCCTTTTCATGCCTGTCAAAAGCGGACATGACTTTATGCATGAAATTGTTATGTGCGGGAAGGAAGGCGTTCATGAGCATAACGGCCCTGTCCGTGAGGCAAACCCGGAACACCCTTTTATCGGAGGGGTCAGCCCCGCGAACCACCAGATCTTCTTTTTCCAATCGCTCTATCAGGCCGGTGATGTTGGCCCTGGAAACCAGCATCTTTTTACCCAATTCCGACTGGGTCAACCCCCGGTCGCCGGTCATGTACAGACGGATTAAGGCGTTGAACTTCGCCGAGGAAAGGCCGTACCGGGCAAAATGCATGGAAAAAACATCTTCCAGAGCATCCCAGGTCGATGTCATTTCAACCATCGCGCGTGTTGAAAGATTGCGGTCCAGTGCGTCTCCGTTTTTTTGAATTTTTCTAACCCCCAATCTTGACTGTAAACATATTAACATTATTGTAAACATATTAACAGTCTTAGTCAAGATTATTTATTATCTAACTTCCAGTGAGCTTAAAAACCTCTGTTTTGAGGGGGCAGAGGGCAAAAGAAGGAGCCCCCGGAGGTTCCGTTACCCCCGGGGGCGTGGGGAAGACTACTATCCGTTTGGGAGGCGTTATGAAAGCCTTAAAAAAATCATTTCAGTTGGAAGCATAAGTAAACTGAACAAAGAAACTTATGCTTCCAAGCTAATCTCCTACGAAACAGGCAGCTTATTTGTTAGCCATTTTGCCACTTCAGCCAAAACTAAGCCATAGATAGAAGCTCCAATAAAATCCGATAACGTAGTTTTCAAAGGCATAACTGCTAATCCCTCTAGATGTAACAAGAGATCAAGGGAATAAATGATTAAGTAAACTGAAAAACCAAATAACCATCCCTTAAAAAGAAGGTTTTTACTAGTAACCTGAGGGATTAAATAGACAAAAATTGTACCAGTAATACCGCCAAAAACTAAATGTACTAATGTTGCCAAAATCACCTGAAAAGAAGTAAAGGGCGGTGCATGGTTAAATATCACTATTCCAATCCAGTCCGGGTAACGTAATGTGTTAAGGTCAAGGGCATATGTTGTAAAACCATAAATATTCGTAGCAATAGCTGCAATCACTCCCGCTACGAATCCTCTCGTTAACCTATCCCTCAAATCCATATTAAAAACCCCCATGAATTTTATAAGTTCAGAATACCCATAGGCGAGATGAAGTATACAAAAAGCTGGTGGTAGAGATAGAGCTTTATCTATTTTTTAGAACAGGGGGTTGAGCTGTTATGACTGTAACTGTTGGTAATGCGGAAGTCTCTGTGTGTTGTCTTATTCGACCACTGCCCATGCAAAGTGCACATGCTCGCATGCATAATAGCCATCAGTGCGTCCCTGGAAGTAGTGTTCTTCGATGTCGGTTGGGCTCAAGTCTTCATGGAGACGTAAGCCTAAACGTGCAAGGTCTGTGGCCAGTGTGGACTGTTCAAATCCTGTAATCAACGGCTCGCCCCACTCCCGGCATTTCTCTATCGCCATTTGCATGCGTTTGGCCGCTCTCCCGGGAATAAATGTATTTGTGTCCATATAATCGAAAATGACCGTGCTGCCCGCAGGGGCAACATCGGCAAAGGCACGCAACGTAGTGAATACCACTTCGCGGGGCAGGTAATAGGTGACGCCCAGCCAGCTAAAGAAGCTTAGCGTCTGTGAGTCATACGATGAGCGCTTGAGTGCTGCTGCCATGCTCTCTTGCGTGAAATCCACCGGAACGAAGTGCAGCTGTGCCGGATGCTCCCAGCCCAACTCAGCGATGCGGGAGCGCTTAAATGCTTGCGTGGCGGGATGATCCACCTCAAACACCTGAATCTGCTCTAACATCTCCGGGCGCCGAAACGCAAAGGTATCCATCCCTGCCCCCAGTATCACATACTGCTGCACCCCCTGCCTGACAGACTCCTCAAGGGCGTCTTCCGTATATCGCGAACGGCTAAGGCTGTGGGATGCGCTCGGTATGAGCCGCATCATCCACGCCAGGCAGGCCGCCTGGTCGTGGCACAACGCAGCGCTTGCAGGGTCAATGGATTCAATAAGCTGGACAGGCGGCGTAAATTGCTGGTCAAAGAGTACGCGTTCCTCCTCCTTAAGTAAATGATGGGCCAGATTGTCCTCAAAAATCTTAAGGGTGCCGTGCATGTAATGATAGCCACGAACGTAGGCCATTAACAGTGCGGTACGGCTGACTTGGTTCTCTTTCATCGAAAATTCTCCTCTCGGTTTATATCTAAAAGATAACCTGGATGGAAAGCAAAATCTTGAGGATTTTTACAGTAATCAATTCAAAGCACAGGTACGTATAAATAAAATTTCCCGGTTTGTTCGTAATCCTCAGTTTGTAAGGCAAACATATCAATACCTGTATTATTGTTTAATTCAAATCCCGATACACTGAGCCATCTATACAAATCTTCCAGTACTGTACGAAAAATTAATCCCATTATCTCCGGGTATCTGAATATAGCGTACTTGGAGCCGGGAATAATTCTCTCCTCTAAATTGGACCGGTCTCCTGAATGCTCAACTGCAGCTATACCGCAAAAACAAGCAATGCGGGACGCATCGATACTGCACCTACGCATGACGTAAAACAAGCGCCTGGAAGTTACTTGGACAAAGTACTCTTCCGCAAAGTCGTAGCCCTTGCGGATTGCTTCTTCCAATTCGCATGTAACTTCCGGATTAAAAAGGAGTTCCTTTCCCAATAGCTTTATTTCTTTGACCTCCCGGCAGGAGTAGTCAACAATAATATCCTTATTTTCATTTCTGAAGTCCCGCTCAACGATATCCAGCTCATCTATTAATGAAACAGAAATTTTCTCTTTCCTGTAACGATTCGGGGTAACGTGAAACATTTTTAGAAAGTTCCGCGTGAACTGTTCATGGGAATTGAAACCATATTGGAAGGCAACGTCAACTACCTTGCGGTCTGTATTTTTTAGAGTAAGGGCAGCTTGGGAAAGCCTCCGCCCCAGTATATATGATTTTATAGTCTGATTGGTCACTGCCCGGAAGATGCGATAGAAATGCATGGGAAAAATGTAATACCGGGACGCCAGTTCCTCCAGGCACAGCTTCCGGTGCAAATTAGACTCGATATATTGTATAGCATCATTGACTATTTCAATGTAATTCATGAACTCCCTCACAATGTAACGAAGTCAGGCTTTTCGCTATTCAGTAAAATTTTTGGGGGTATCGTGCACGGTATGGCAGCCTTGTATGTAAGCCATAAACAGTGCGGTACGGCTGACTTGATTATATTACATCGAAAAAACTTACAACATAACTATTATTACCAAGCAAAGCCAATATTCCTGCTGTTTATTTAAAATAATTGTACAAAGAGAATACGCCATACCAGCCCTTACTGGTGTGGCGTATTCTCTTTTGCGACATTAAAAAAACATAATTTTCTTAATAAGAACAAATATAGCCGAGTACTCAACTCGGCCATTAAATCTTAGTCTTCGATCTGCACGAATACGCCCGGGCTGTTTATTTTGCAATATTTACCTGGCAAGGCAAGAACCGTCCCTACTTGCCCCGTCCTGGGCGGCAAAAAGGCTGAAATCAAATTCTTCCTTGCCTTTGTAACGGTCAAATAAAAACTGACGGAATTTAAGAGATGCTTCGATGTCGAATTCAATTCCCTCTTCTGACATAAGTTCAATAAACTTTTCAATGTTCGGGGGGCAGCTCCTTATTGGTATGGCTTTTTTTATATTGGGGTTGTCTTTGTTCGCTTCGCAAATGCATTTACCAAAGAGGACCGTTTTGTTAAAACCTCCCTTAGAAAGCATTTTTTTGCCGTTAAGAACTTCGGTGTTATCAAAAGGTTTTCCCTTAAAAGAAGTGGCCAGCAAGTTTATCGCCGTGTTAAAGCGGTCAACACACCCTGTGCACAGAGTGTTATCGTACTTTCTCACCGTTAACCCGGTGATACCTAAACGCTTAAAAAAAGCCGGACCGATGCCATCCTCGGCCCAGACATGTTCCCATTCCAGATGGGTTTTATGGCTGTCGATATCACCTTTTATTTCTATGTCCGCTATATCGGTACTGCGCCCGTTGCGGCCCGCATAAAATTCCAGATGGGGAACATCCTTTACGCCATAGCCGAGAATTTCGGCGCCCACCACGTCGGCGGCGTAGATGTCCGTAGAAGCAATGAGGAGATCTTTCCGGAAGGCTTGTCCTACATATGTAGGACCCCTCTCTATGGTATAAACGCCGTCAATGATAGTAAGCGCGACCGGAAGCTTCTCTGCAATTCGCGAAAATGTATGATTCAGATCCACTTCCTTCCCATGGCATAATTTCTTTGACTTGGCGTCTACGCATCCTTTGAGGTTCTTTATGCCCAGCGATACTGTACACATGGCATGTGTTTTAAGCACGGGAACGTTGATTATTTTATCCGCTTCCAGGACCTTCTTGGGAATGAAAAATTTTAATTCGTCAAAATCTACGCCTTCATGTTTTTCTTCTTTGAAATCAATCAGCTCAACACCATAATCTTCCCTCAACTTTTCGTAGCCGAGAGCCTTGAAGACATCCCTTCCCTTCGTTCCTAACGGCAAAACGGTAGCCTCGCCAATGGCAAGGTTCCGGAAGCCTTCCTCCGCCAGTATACGTACAAGGGCGAACATGACCGCGCTGGTTGTCACCACTCCAAAAGGCGGGAATGACTCTTCCATATACCACTCTACAAGGTTTGGCTTAATTAAAATCTTATCGCTTTTGTTTAGTCCCTTCAGACCGTCGCATAGATCTATGGCTTCTTTTAGGGAAAGGTAAGGATCGTTGAATTTTACAACAGATACAACCGGTTTAGACATTTCTTCTACCTCCTGGTAAGTTTTTTTATTTAATTATCTATACTAAGAATTTAGATAATTAAATAATTAAATAAAATTCAGATAATTAAATTAAAAAGAATATAATGCAATATTAAACAAAAGGAAGAAATTATCCTACTTGGAATGTTAAAAATTTTAATTTTCTATGCTACCCAGTATTTTAATGTCAAGGGGCCTCGCATTTTGCCCAGCTTTATATACTGATTTTCCACTTATTACAACCCCCGGTAAAATATTTATCGGATTCCCACCTGCTAAATTTCACAACCTAGGCTTGGCCGCACCGAAAGTTGAGTTGTAATACTTTTTTTAATGTGTCAATCAAATATTAATTGTGGTCTTTTACTATTTACTTCGGCTCCTGTCTTGAACATAAAAAATCACCTCGACCAGATGCATATTTCGGCGGCATCCGGACACTGTAACGGCTGCATCCGGACAGCGTAAAGCCCATCTTGTCATAATACCTCAGCGTCCTTAATATATCCTTGATTCCCGGGCTTAGCCGTAGTAAAATATGCATATTATAAGCATATAATATTACTACAACAGAGGTGTTTGTTATGAATATAAAACCATCTGCAGCGATTCGAAAAAACTATAACGAAATATCCGAGTTATGCAAGGCGACCAGCGAGCCAGTTTTTCTTACTAAAAATGGCGAAGGGGATTTAGTGGTAATGGACATTGCTACGTTTTCCCGACGTGAAAGCATGCTACGCTTAAGGGAGCAACTAGTTGCAGTGGAGGAGGACAGATTGGCGGGCAAAAAAGGCTTTTCCATTGACGAGGTAGATGAACTGATGAAAAGAGCCATTCAGGAGGCCGCCTTTAAGCAGCACAGATAAACAGTATACTGTCATCGGATTGAGCCGGGGAGATGCTCGTACAACACGCGCGCTTTTTGGCGCAGGTAAGCATAAAAGCAGCTGATGAACTGCGAATGGATATCATTGAAGCGGCCAAATCCTTGCAGGTGCTCCCAGAGCGAGGCTCGTGGCTTAACGACTCAGCGTTGCCCGCGAACAAGTATCGCAAACTTTTTGAGAACCCACAATTAAATATGCCTATAATTTTAGCTCCACAACTGTTACCCCCATGCCGCCCTCATTCATGTCGCCCAGGCGGAAGGTCTTCACCCGCTGGTGCCCCTTTAATTCCTTCTGCACGGCTGACCTCAGGGCTCCGGTGCCCTTTCCGTGCACCAGGTAAACCCTGGTCAGTCCCGCCAGATAGGCGTCATCCAGATATTTTTCTATTTCCTGCCAGGCCTCGGCAAAGGTCATGCCCCTTAAATCCAGCTTGGTGGAAATCTCTCTGGCCTTGTCCGATACCAGCGCGCCCACCTGAGATCCCCCGCCGCCAGATCTGTCGTTTTCCGCCGGGCGCAGTTCGGCAACCGGAACATTTATTTTAATTATACCTACCTGCACCTGCACCTCTCCCCCTTCCGGGGCAGACAGTACAATACCCTTCTGGTTGAAACGGGGCAAAAAAACCTCCAGCCCGGGAATCATGTCCTGCGTCCGGACTCCTCCAGGCTGGGTTCTGCGGGATATTTTGGGCAGGGTTTTACCCTGGAGAACCTTTAATTGCTCCCGGGCCGCCTGAATCCCGGTTTCCCGCTCCCGGGCGCTTGCACTGGAAAGCCTTTCCCTTAATGCCCTGATAGCTTCCTCCGCCTCCAACCTGGCATCCTTTACCAGCATCCGGGCTTCTTCCCGGGCTTTCTCCAGAATATTATCCCGCCGCTCGGAAAACTTTTGCTCCATCTCCCTGTAGCGAGCCAGTGTTTTTTCCGCCTCCAGGCGGAGCCTGTCCGCTTCCTCCCGGTCACGCTCAGCCTGCTGCCGCTCTTTTTCCAGGTTGTTCATCAGATCCGCCGCCTTAACCAGCTCGGCTCCCATGAAATCCCTGGCCTTTTCCACAATGGCAGGCTCCAGTCCAAGCCTTACGGCAATTTCAAAGGCGTTGCTGCGGCCCGGCTTGCCAATCAGCAATTTGTAGGTCGGCCTTAAGGTGACAGGATCAAATTCTACACTGGCGTTCTCTACCCCCGGGGTGGAGTAAGCGAAATTTTTCAGCTCGCTGTAATGGGTGGTGGCGATGGACCTGGCCCCGGTGGCATGCAGCCTTTCCAGTATAGACTGGGCCAGTGCGGCGCCCTCCGCCGGGTCCGTGCCGGCGCCCAGTTCATCAAGCAAGACCAGGCTTTCCTGCCCCGCCCCGGCAATTATGTCCACTATATTTCTCATATGGGAAGAAAATGTGCTTAACGACTGCTCTATGCTCTGTTCGTCGCCTATATCGGCAAATATCCTCCTAAAAATACCCATCTCGGTACCTTCCCCGGCGGGTACGTGCAGCCCCGACTGGGCCATCAATGCAAGGAGCCCCACCGTCTTCAGCGTTACCGTCTTGCCCCCGGTATTAGGCCCGGTAATCACCACCGTGCTGAATTCCTTGCCCAGGTGGATGCTTACGGGAACCACCTCGCCCCCCAGCAGGGGGTGCCTACCCTGCCTGATATCCAGCACCGGCCCGGCCAGCATTTTCGGCTCCCAGGCGTCAAGCTTCAGGCTATACCTGGCCCTAGCCATGATAAAGTCCAGTCTGCCCAGGGCATCCATGGTGGACGAAAGTTCATCCGCCCGGGCTGCCACAGCCGCGGACAGTTCTGCCAGTATCCTGGCTATTTCCTGCTTTTCCGCCGCCTGCAGCCGCCGCACCTCATTATTGGCCTCCACCACGGCCATAGGTTCGATAAACAGGGTGGCCCCGCTGGCCGACTGGTCGTGGACAATACCCGGCACCTGCGCCCTGTACTCCAGTTTTACCGGTACCACATAGCGGTTGTCCCGCATGGTAACTATGGGGTCCTGCAAATATTTCTGATAGGACGATGAACGGATAATATTTTCCAGCCTGGCTTTAATCTGCGTCTGCTGATTAACCAATCCCCGACGGATTTGCGCCAGAGAGGCCGAAGCCCGGTCTGCTATCTCCCCGCCTGGTACAATGGAATCGTTGATACGCTGCTCCAATTCGACAAACTGAAATAGCTCAAGTCCTATTTCAAATAGCAGGGGGTATTTTTCCTGCCTTTCCAGCAGAAACCTTTTCACCCGGCGGGCGGCGGTAAGGGTCCTGCCCAGGGACAGCAAGTCTTCCGGCTCGAGAATTATTCCCCGCCTGGCCTGTTCCACCTGTACCCGTACATCGTACCAGCCGCCTACCTCCGCCGTGGGCTCCAGGCGCAGCAAATCCCTGCCCTGGGTGGTTTCCGCCTGCAGACGCCTGATTACATCAATATCCTGGTAAGGCTGCAGCTCCAAAGCCCTTTCCCGGCCCAGGGGGGAGACGGAATAACCTGCCAGTTGTTCCAGTATTTTATCGTATTCCAATCTTTTCAGAGTACGTTCATCCATTGGTCTTGCCCCTTATAAAGTAAAGTAATGAAAAAACTTTTGTGTATTAGTAACTGTTCAGTCTAACACTACAGCGTAATATTGCTTATTTCGCTATGCCCGCTACGCTTCGGGGACGCTCGAACCGTCCCCATGGCTCCGCTAACCTTTAAGTTAGGGGTCAGGCACCCAACTTATTAACTTTATAGCCACAAATAAGCTCATGAACCCTACAGAACTCCCCGATAATAGTGACCCTTGGTTATGCCTGCGGGACTGAGGCAGGCTAAAGCCTCTTTGGCGGCAGCGGCCTGCCGCTGTTGAGCAGCTCCCGCTCCCGCATCAAGCACCCTGCGGTATGCCCCCACCGCCTCCGACACATAGGACGGAGATTCCCGGCGGGCCTCAATCCGCAGCGATTCAACGCCGTAAGAGGCCAGCGTGTCTACATCGTCGATCAAACACAAATCACGGGAGTTAAAAATGTGCATCCGGCAAAAACTGTCGGTCTCCACAGGAAAAACAGCGCCGGTCCGGTCTTTCAGGGCCAAGGATTGCCCCCGGCAGGGCACCTGGCACTGGCTGTCCCGGCATGCTCCCCCCAGCAGGCTGCCCGGGGCGCAGTATTCGGTAATCATCAGTTCCATGGCCCCCTGCACCAGCACTTCCACCGGGTAGTGGGCCAGACTGCACACCTGCTCCATAGTTAGCTCCGGAGACAGGGTAACTCTGGAGCAGCCCAGCCCCAGCAGATAATTCAGCGCACTGCGATTTAATACGTTAAACCCGAAATCGGCGCTTGCCGGTATATCCGGAAAATGCTTTCTTACCAGCCGCAGCATGCCTAAATTGCCCGTCATGATACCGTCCGGGGAATGTTCGGCCAGGAGATTGACTTGCTCCAGTATCTGCTCCAGTTCACTATTCCAGGTTATTCTTGGTGTGTAAACAACAAAGCCGCTACCTTTTTCCCTGCAGTAGCTCAAAGCCCCGGCCAAGTCCTCTGCTTTAAACGTGGGTTTGGAGCGAAAATGCTCGGCCCCCAGATATACCGTGTCCGCACCGGCCTTCACGGCAGCCCGGAGGGAGGCGATATCCCCCACGGCCACGGCAAGAAGCGGCCTGCCCCTTTTCTTATCCCGGGGCGTGCTGTATTTTCTCACCGCAGCAGCATACCTGCCGGCGAAAGTTCCTTCCGGCAAAGCGGGGTTCCGGCGGGAAGCCAGCAACAGTCTTTCCAGTTGACTCAGCGCCTCCCGGCGCACCTCATTAATTTCACTGACAGGATATATTACCTCACCCTGAATAGCACAGTCAAGCTCTTCAATAGTAAAGGGTGTATTTCCCAGACGCCCCAGCTTGGACAACAGGAAATCCCTGTCCAGGGGGCGCTTTTGGGCCGGCTGGCCGCTGGAAGGAGTGGCCGCCCGGGAGATCATGCCCCGCCCGTGGTCCATCGTAAGAGTAAGCGGCAGGCCAACCCCGGCCTCTACCCTCAAGCGCAGGGGGATTTTTTTGATGCCTCCGGGAGTGGTAAAAGTTACTTTGGCCCTTTCCATGAGGTCTGCATCGTGGGTTTTAAAAACCCTGTCCCCGGGCCTTATCCTGCCTGGTACGGGCAGCCTGACCACAGCACCGGCGGGAGCTTCTTCCACCCGCCTGCCCTCCAGCAAAATTTCGCCTACCTCGGCGCCTGTTCTACCGCCCTCGCTAACCCAGATCTCCAGGCCGTCACCCTTGCGCAGGGGCTCTTCCAGGGCTATCTCCACCATCCGGTCTTCCCTGTGGCAAGCTTTAACCCGGCCCAGCCTTACCCCACGGTTGTTGGGACGATTGTAGCTCATCATGTCGCTGCCCTGTCTGCCAAAAAAATAACCGCTGGTAAAATCCCTGTTGAATATCTGAGTCAGTTCCCTGCTTTCCTCCGGTGTTACCTCATATGGCCCCCCGGCCAGGGCGCGGTCAATCAGGCTGCGGTATATCCTGACCACCGTGGCCACGTATTCCGGGCGCTTCATCCGCCCCTCAATTTTTAAGGAATTAATGCCGGCAGCGATTAATTCCGGCAGCCGCCGGCTAATATTCAAATCCCGGGGGCTCAGTAGATAGTCCCCCGGGGAAGTGTAACCGGCCACCGCCCCGCCTGCTGCTTCCACAAGGCCGTACTGCATCCGGCAGGGCTGGGCGCAGCGCCCCCGGTTGCCGCTCCTGCCGCCAATCATACTGGACAGCAGGCACTGCCCCGAATAGCAGATGCACAGCGCCCCATGGACAAATACCTCCAGATCCGCCCCGGTGGACAGCTTTATTCTTTCTATTTCCTCAAGGCTCATTTCCCTGGCCAGCACAATCCTGGAGAAGCCTGACTCCAACAACTGCTCCACCCCGGGAGAGTTATGGGCCGTCATCTGGGTGCTGGCATGCAGGGGAAGCTCGGGAACAACCTCCCGGGCCAGACTGGCCAGGCCCAAATCCTGCACTATAGCCGCATCAGCGCCAATGTTTTGCAAAAAGTACAGGAATTTTATGGCGGATTCCATTTCGGTATCCGCCACCAGCGTGTTCACCGTCACATAGACTTTTACGCCGTGAATATGAGCGTACTCTACCGCCTCCACCAGCTGCTGCTGGTTAAAGTTGGCCGCTGACTGGCGGGCGCTAAACATGGTGCCGCCCAGATATACGGCGTCCGCCCCGTTTTCCACCGCCGCCGCCAGCGCTTCCGGCCCCCCGGCCGGCGCTAGTAGTTCAGGTTTATTATTTATTGTCATATCAACCTTCCGGACTGCTCCTTTATGTAAAAAATTTTTACGACAAAGAGAACCGTCCCCTCTGTCGCACTATTTTCTCTTGTGCCGGATCAGGCCCGAGCAGGGGATAATTTCCATACCCCTGGCCTCCAGTTCGTCCAGCAGCAGGTTCATGCCCAGGGAATCACTGGCCATGTGACCGGCGATCACCACGTTGACGTGGTTTTTCTCCGCCTCCTTGCGGTGCTTCTCGCCTATGTGCATGCTCACCAGGGTGCCCACCCCGGCATGGGACAACTTGGCGTAGGCATCTTCGGAGCCACCGGTACCGCCGGTCATGTCCACCATTATTTTGCCCGCCCGGCGCTCCTTTGAGCCCAGTACCAGCGTGGGGCCGGCGCTTAATTTTGCCGCCTCGGCGTATTCCTGCTCCTCTTTCAGCATTTTTATTACATCGCCCAGGGTCTCGGGCTTTTGATCGTCGAATTTTTTCTGTAGGTAGGTGTTAACCATGTTGTCGGCCACGGTGTGGGTGCACATCAGGGGGAAATTCAGAATTCTGGCGGCGTCCACTGCCCGGTTGTGATTCATTGGCAAAATCCCCCGCTTGACCTCCCCTATCCTGGGCGCCATGATGCCCTCGGCAACGTTAATGGGGACCCCAAACTGGGTCAGGGTGTCCTCCTGCAGATGCATCACCTCATAAAGGGCGGCCATGGCCTTGCCTTCAGGGTGATGGGAAAGAATAAAATCAACCGGCCTGCCCTTCTGCACCAGGCGGTCAGCCAGCAGCACTTCACCAACTTCTATATCTATGCCCACCAGGGCGCATTTCACTTCCTTTTCCGGATCTCCCACCAGCAGGCGGGTATCGGTGTAAGGATTGGCCAGGCGGTCGGTGTCGTACTCCTTCTTCTCGTCCTCTTTCATTTCCTCATACTTTTTCTTTTCTTTTGCCAACAGTTTTGTAACAGCCTCCAGCCCCCGGGGATCGTTTTCCATCCCTCTGGCTATGACCAATTCATAGATTTCCCTTATTTTCATTTTATCCACCCCAATCTATCATAATTTATTGCTATTCAGGCAGGGAAGCAAGGGCAAGGAAGCACGAGAACCGTCCCCTTGCTTCCCTATTTGCGGGATATATAGTTATCGCCTTTTATGTAAAACCTCAGGGGCAGTTCCACCCCCTGGTTAATACCCACTCTGGTGGTGGTTACCAAATCGTCCTCTCCGACAGCCTCACCCCTGCACACAAACAGCCTGCCGCCTACGCCCACCACCATATCCTCACCGTTATTGTTGCGGGATATGCCCATGGCCTGCACCAGCATGGCGGGACCCCGGCACAAATCCTTCAATTTTTCTTTTCCCCGCCTGACCTGCATCAGGGGAATGCCCTCCAGCGGCTCCAGTGCCCGGATCAACACCGCCTCCCCCACGCCCTCCCGGGCGGTTACCACGTTGAAACAATGGTGCATGCCGTAGATGATATATACATAAGCGTGCCCGGGCGGACCAAACATAACCCTGTTCCGGGGGGTCATTCCCCGGCTGGCGTGGCAGGCCGGGTCACCCTGGAGATAGGCTTCCGTTTCCACTATCCTGCCGGCGGTAAGTCCCTCCGGGGTATCATGCACCAACACATGCCCCAGCAGTTCCCTGGCCACCAGCACTGTATCCCTGGCGTAAAATTCGCTTGGCAGTATAAATTCCAAAATTCCTCACCTGTTTATCTCGCTAACAGCCTGTAAGACCCCGTCCTCGAAGGTCGGGGATCAACAGGCTGTAAAGCTCTTAGTTGGGGACATTCCTCTGACCCTAGATCCAGGCTCCAAAGAGAGGTGTGTCCCCATACCTTTATGTTCGCTCTAAGGGTTCGGTAGGGGAATAACCCCTTCCGAACCCAAGGCTCACTTATATTTATTGCGCAATATCTCTAATAAATCCGGTAGATCCAGGGTATTAACCACATCCCCGGGCCCAAGCCAGCCCCGGCGGGCCGTGGCCACCCCATACTCCAGTTCATCCATACGCTTCAAATCATGGGCATCGGTGTTGATGGCTATGCTGACTCCGTATTCCCTGGCCAGACTTACATTTTCATCGTTTAAGTCCAGCCGGTCCGGTGAAGAGTTTATTTCCATTATTTTGCCGTGCCTGGCTGCGGCCTCCAGCACCCTTTGCACATCAACGGCGTAGCCCTCCCGCTGGCCGATCATCCTTCCGGTCAGGTGGCCTATAATATCCACATGCCGGTTTTCCACCGCCTGCAGTATCCTGGAGGTAATGGTTTCAGCGTCCTGCTTGAAACCACTGTGCACAGAGGCCACCACTACATCGGCGGTTTCCAGTACTTCGTCCTGCAGGTCGAGCCCTCCCTGGGCCAGGATATCCACTTCAATTCCCTTTAATATGGTAAAATCCTTGTTTTTTTCGTTGATCCGGTCGATTAAGTCGTACTGCTCCCTAAGACGTTCCGGGGTAAGCCCCCGGGCAATTTTCAGTGACTGGGAGTGGTCTGTTATGGCCAGGTAACTGTAGCCCTTTTCCCTGGCCCGGGCCGCTAATTCCTCTATGCTGCCGCCCCCGTCACTCCAGTTGCTGTGTACGTGCAAATCTCCCTTGATCATACCGGTATCCAGCAGTTCGGGCAGCTCATGGCGGGAGGCCAGCGCCACCTCGCCCCTGCCCTCCCGCATTTCGGGAGGAACGTACTGCAGGCCGAGCAGGGTATAAATATCCTCCTCGGATTTGATATTAATTTCCATCCGTCCTGAATCCTTGAAGAGTCCTTCCGATCCCAGTTCCATTCCCCTGGCCTGCGCCAATTCCTGCAGTTCCTCCAGGTGTTTTTTGCTGCCGGTGTGCCAGAACCAGGTAAAGGTGAATCTCTCCGGACTAACCGCCGCTATTTCCACCGGGATACCCCACCATGTCATCACTTTAACTATATCCTGCTGCCGTTGTATAATTTCCCTGGCCCTGGGGTGTGCGGCCATGGCCTCCAGCACCTGGCCGGGGTCCCCGGAGGAAACCAGTATGTTAAGGTCTCTCACCGTCTCCCGCCAGCGGCGCACACTGCCCGTAACTTCCGCCCGGCCAACCCCGGGCAATATTTTTATAAACTCAAGCAATTCCGCCGCCAGTTGCCGGGCCAGACCCAGCAAAAAAATACCGCCGCGCTTGCGCAGAATATCAATATTCCTTATTAATTCAAGTTCAGTTTTGGCGCCCAGCCCCGGCAGCGTCCTGACCCGGTGGTCCCTGGCAGCCTGCTGCAATTCGTCCAGGCTGGAGGCACCAAGCTGTTCGTATAAAAATCTGGCACGCTTGGCCCCCACTCCCGGCAGGGCCATGATTTCCAGCAGCCCCCGGGGGATTTCCCGGCGCAACTTTTCCAGTTTTTCCAGTTTACCCGTGGTCAACAGTTCTACTATCTTAGCCTGAATGTTTTTCCCTATACCGGGTACCGCAGTAAGCCTTTTTTCCCTGTACAGCATCTCCACGGGCTCCGGCAGTCCGGCCACGGTCCTGGCGGCATTGCGATAGGCCCGCAGTTTAAAAAAATCTCCCCCCCGGATTTCCAGCAAATCCGCCAACTCGTAAAGGGACCAGGTAATTTCCATATTATGCACGGTCAACACTCCATGGCAACTTTATTTTATTATCATTTCCCCCGGGTCCGGGGAATAGACAGCCCGGGTAAAAGCATTAGATTGGCTGCGGACATTAAATCGTGTAGTCCGTGGGCAGCAACAAAATAGCTCTTCCCATTGGAAGGAAGAGCCGTTATATACAAAAAAATTTTATTCATCATTTGAATCCTGCAGCAATTCCTCCAGGCTATTGTATTCCTTGCGCAATTTTAAAAATTCATCGGCAATATTTAGCGCTGCCAGAATGGCCGTCTGGGATATGTTCAGCCGGGGATTGCGGGACCTGATGTCCCTCATTTTGTTGTCAACCAGAGAGGCCAGTTTTTCCAGATGCTCTGTGGGTTCTTCCCCTTTTAAATTATACTGGCTGCCGAATATATCCACCACAACCCTGTTAACCGTACCGGACATGGATCCACCTCCACGGTTTTAACAGAGAATATTTCGGCGGATAGCCAGCATATTCCTGCCTGTATCGCTTTTTTTTACTAATTTCTTAACTGCGCTTCGAATTTACCGGCCATGTTTTCCTGAATGGCCTTCAACGGCCCGCTAACTTCATCTTCGGTCAGGGTTCTGTCGTCAGCTCTGAAGGTTAGGGAGAAGGCCAGGCTCTGACAGTCCTGCTTCACCTGCTCGCCGCGGTACACATCGAACAATTCGATTTCCCGCAGCAGCCGGCCGCCAGCCTTTTTAATCACGGCCATAATATCCCGAACCGGCACCTGGAGACTTACCACCACCGCCAAATCCCTTTCTATCCCCGGGAACCGTGGCAGCTGACTATATTTCCCGGCCCTGCCGGATACGGCGGCCAGCACGTTGAAGTCAATTTCCATGGCTACAACCCGGTTGGGCAGCTCGTAATTATCCAACACCCCGGGGTGCACCTCGCCAATTATACCCAGCAGGCTCCCGGCTGCGGTGACCCTGGCCGCCCGCCCGGGGTGATAGGAGGGGTTATCCTTGAGGGGCTCGTAGTATATTTCGTCCACCCCCGACTGCCTGAGCAGAGTTTCCAGAACCCCTTTCATATAATAAAAATCCTTTTCCAGGGCGGGCCTGTTCCATCCCCTGCTGGTACGGCCCATGGCCGCCGCCGCCAAAACCGGTCGCTCCTCGGGCAGCGCATCACTGCCGCCGGGAAGATATACTTTACCCAGCTCAAATATGGAAAGGTTGGTAATTTTCCTATTGGCGTTCCTGTGCAGCACCTCCAGCAGTCCCGGCAGTATGGTGGTGCGCATCACCGACTGCTCCTCGCTGAGCGGGTTTTGCAGGCTCATTACCTGCCGTAGCGGGCTTTCCGGGGGCAGGTTAATATTAGTGAAAGCCTCCGGCGAAATGAAGGTATAAGTAATGACCTCACGCAGCCCAATGGCCGCCATTCTGTCCTTCACCGCCACCTCCAGGGACTGCTCCCTGGTCCTGCCGCCCTTGGTGGAAGCGCCGGAGGGAAGCGTGACGGGTATCCGGTTGTAACCATAAATCCTTGCTACTTCCTCTATTAAATCAACTTCCAGGGATACATCCGGCCTGTGCCCGGGAACCGTTACCATCAGCCCGGCGCCGTCCTTCTGCACACCGAACTCCAGTGAACCGAGGATGTCCGCAGAATCCTCCGCGCTCACCGGGGTACCCAGTATGTGCTCCACCCGCTCCGGTCTCAACACTATGGTTTTAGGAACATAGGGTGAGGGATAGTTATCCACCTCGCCCGGGGCCACCACGCCGGCACCCATATCCGCCAGCAGCCGGGAAGCCCTCCGGGCGGCCCGCAGGCAGCCGGTGAGATCAATACCCTTTTCAAAGCGGGAGGAGGATTCTGATCGCAGCCCCAGCGCCTTGGAAGTTTTTCTGATGCTGATGGGGTTGAACCAGGCTGATTCCAGCAGCACGTTTCTGGTGTTTGCGGTTACCTCCGTGGCCAAGCCGCCCATTACCCCGGCCACCGCCACCGGGCCGCCCGGGTCAGCTATCACCAGCATATCCCGGTTCAGTTTGCGCTTCGCTCCGTCCAGGGAAACAAGCACATCCCCATCCATAGCCCTGCGGACAATAATGTGTCCGTCTTGGAGGGTGTCATAATCAAAGGCATGCAGCGGCTGTCCCAGCTCCATCATCACGTAGTTGGTAATGTCTACCAGGTTGCTGATTGGCCTGACGCCGGCCGCCCTCAAACGCTCCTGCATCCAGCCCGGAGAGGGGCCTATTTTGATGCCGGTGAATACTTTGGCCACGTAGCGGCGGCATAATTCCCCGTCCTCAATGTCAATCTTTACTTTCCCCCCGGTGCTTTCCCCGCTTTCTTCGACGTCCAGCACCGGCAGCCGGAGACTCTGTCCCAGCAGGGCGGCCACTTCCCTGGCCACACCCACCATGGACATGGCGTCCCCCCGGTTGGGGGTCAAATCAAGCTCCAGAACGGCGTCGTCCAGGCCAATGACAGGCTTTATATCCAGCCCCAGTTGGGTATCGGGGGACAAAATCATGATGCCGTGGGCCTGCTCCGCAGGCATGGTCTTGGGGTCCAACCCCAGTTCCTGGCCGGAGCACAGCATGCCCCTGGACTCCACTCCCCGCAATTTCGATTTCTTGATTACCAGCCCCCCGGCCAGGTGCGCCCCCTCCACCGCCACCGGAATTACATCCCCTGTACTAATGTTAGTGGCACCGGTAACTATTTGCAGATCCTCCGGCCCTCCTGCGGTCACCTTGCAGACAGTCAGCCTGTCGGCGTTGGGATGGGGCTCTATGGCCAGTATTTTACCGGTGTAAACTTTTTCTATGCCGGCCCCCTGCTGGTGTACACCCTCCACGGCAATCCCGGCCAAAGTAAGACGGTCGGCCAAATCGCCGGGTGAAACAGGTATATCAACATACTCCTTCAGCCATTTATATGAAACTCGCACTAATATTCCTCCTCGCATCTGGACTACTGCCCTGAAAATAAGTTTAGGGAAATGTCATCCTGAGCGTAAGCGAAGAATCTTGGATTCTTCACTTCGTTCAGAATGATATAAAGTGTCCTGGATTTTTATACTCTGATGGTGCCGGTCGCGGCATGGATGTCTGAATACTGACTACTGAATACTATTGCCCTAAAACTGCTCCAGGAACCGCATATCGTTGTCAAACAGCAGCCGCATGTCATCTATATCGTATTTTAGCAGGGCGACCCTCTCCACACCCATGCCGAAGGCAAAGCCTGTAACCTCCTCGGGGTCGTAGCCCGACATCTCCAGTACCCGGGGGTGCACTATGCCGCAGCCCAGTATCTCCAGCCAGCCGGTATGGGAGCATACCCTGCACCCCTTTCCGCCGCACATGCCGCAGGAAATATCCACCTCGGCGCTGGGCTCGGTGAACGGGAAAAAGCTGGGCCTGAACCTGGTTCTGGTCTTCGGTCCAAACATCTGCCCGACGAAAGCCTCCAGTACACCCTTTAAATCTCCCAGGGTAACCCGCCTGTCCACCAGCAGCCCTTCCACCTGGTGGAACATGGGCGAGTGGGTGGCATCGTCATCCCTCCTGTACACTTTACCGGGAGCTATGATCTTCACCGGCACGGCCGGCGCGGTGCGCTCCATGGTCCTCACCTGCACCGGGGAGGTGTGAGTGCGCAGCAGCATCTCCGGACCGAAAAAGAAAGTGTCCTGCATATCCCTGGCCGGGTGGTCCTTGGGCAGATTCAGCGCCTCGAAATTATAATAATCAAGCTCTATTTCCGGCCCCTCGGCCACGGAGAAGCCCAGGCCGGTAAAAATATCCTCAATCTGGCGGGCCACGGTGGTCAGCGGATGGAGACCGCCGGCGTCAAACACCGTTCCGGGCAGGGTAACGTCTATTACCTCCCGGGATAGACTGGCGTTCCTGGCCATGGCTTTAACCTCGCCCATCCTTTTATCCAGCTCGGACTCTACCCTGGCCCTTATATCATTGGCCAGCTGCCCAATAACCGGCCTTTCCTCGGAGGACAGGGCACCCATACCCCTGAGCACGCCGGTGAGCTCCCCCTTTTTCCCCAGAAAGCGCACCCTTATATCGTTTAACTCTTCCAGCGCGGATGCTGATTTTAACTTCTCCAGCACCCTTTCCTCTATTTCCCGCAGTTGTTTTTGCAAAGCATTCATTCCTCCCATGTTCCGTATTTCCCTGTTAAAATACAAAAACCGCCCCCCTAAGGGACGGATTATTCCGCGGTACCACCCTTGCAACCTGGTCTGCGTACAGGCACATCATAACTCAGCCGGGTACGTGGTGAAAATCAAACCGAATACCCGCTCCCCTTTAACGGAGGGAATGCCGGCTACACCTACTGGCGCCTGCGCACTTTCAGCTGCGGTTCAGGGGTGAATTCAACAGGCCGCATCCCCGAGGAAAGCTTTCAGTCGCGACTTTCCATCCCTTTCAGGAGCCCTCCTTCTACTCTTCCCCTTCACTACCGTTACCTGTATGGTATGTTAATAGAGTAATCACTAATTCAATACCTTAATCTATAATTGCAATCTGACACAATACTCATATTTAGTTATTTTTTATATGTTTAACTACATAAAAAGCTACCAGAATGAATACTGCTACTATACACCGATATTCCAGCGCTTATTTTTCGTAACAGCAAGCTCTATAAAGACAAATCAGTGAAGAACCAGTCTCCTGTAAATCATATAAGCACTAACAGAGCCTGTTGCCTCGAATAGCCTCCAAAAAAATTCGGCGGTTAAAAGCACTTAACCACAACCTTTCATCATTTTTGGGGACCCTTCGCGTATGATTATATCACAAGGCAAAACTGAAAACAAGAAAGATTGCAGAAAAATCACTTGATCACTAGCAATTTTACTGCCAGAAAAGATTACCATTTCCCTGCACTGGCAAGGGATTGTCATATCATATTACGGGTTGGTCGCTAATATATAGTAATGAAAGGATTTTTCCGGGGGTACTGGAATGGTAGTAAAGATAACATACTGGCAGTTAAAAATACTGGGCTCGGTTGCCTTGACGTTCCTGGCCGGCTGGCTGTTCATGGGCCATAACGTGCGGCAGGGGCCCGTCAACACCGGCGCCGGCGGAAGTCTATACGTGGAAATTTCCTTCTGGGCACCCATGAACCACACCAGGGCCATGGAGCACTTTTCCATCTATAGCCTGCCGGGAGACAGGCCTGTAAAGTACAGCAGCCGGTGGATATCACGCAACACCGTGCGCATAACTGTAGATGAAAGCGAATATCCCCGGGGTTTGAGGTATTACTACCGCTTGCGCAAAACTCCGGCCCTAATCCCCCCGTTTACCGTAAGTAGCCGGGGAACTTTCAGTGCCCGGGTGACACCGGAGCTGGTAACCGTGGAACCGGCCTCAGACGTCCCCACCACAGGGCCCATCGTTCTTGTTTTTAATACTCCCGTGGAACCCGGCAGTTTTTACCGCAACGTATCCGTCAGCGCAGCCGGAGAATTCTCCCCCGTAAAGTTAACATGCCCAGGCGGGGCAAAACAATACATCGATTACAGCCGCTGGATATTCAAACCGTCGGCCAGACTGGAATACAATCACAGGTATAGCATAAACATATCCCCCGGCCTCATGTCACTGGGAAACGGCAAGCTAAAGGAGTCCATAAAAAGATTTTTTATCACGGCGCCGGCCCTGGAGGCGCTGGACATATACCCTGAGCCTAATTCACCCAGTGTCTGGCTTTCCAGGAAAATAAGACTGGTGACCAACCTGCCTCTAAAGGAGGCAGATTTAAAGGTGTCGGACGTGGAAGGAAAAACAGAAAAGAAAATGGCAGGAAAGGTGGTTGTGGAGAGCAATAACGCCACCTTTGAGCCGGATGAAATACTGCTGCCGGCAAAGCTTTACCGGGTAAGTGCCCGGCTGCTTTCTGTGCACGGAGAGGAACTGAAGATAGATTATCATTTTAACACCACCAATCTGGGAAACCAGCGCTGGCTGGACGTAAAGCCGGGGAACCCATGCGTAATCAAGGTTATGGAAGGCAATAAAACACTGAAAAAATTTGATGGCTGGCTATCCCTAACGGAGGATAAAATCCCCCGGGTAACCATGTACGAGGAAAAAAGAGGCAGCTCACTGGAATTTAACCCGGAGCAGAAAAACCCCATACCCTACATAAGATTAAACGCCGATATTATGCTGCACCCCCTGCCCGGGGCGGGTGGTGACGACCACGGGCAGATAGGACTGCCCCGGGCATACGCCTGCATATATCTGAACAGGAACGAAATCAACTGGATAATCAACAATATGCCCTTCAAAATAATGGCGGTGGTGCACTGAACTAAGTGGAACTTCTCTGGCGGGCCATCTCATACAACATGATGGAGGCGGCCACTCCGGCATTTAGCGACTCCGCCCGGCCTGGCATGGGAATGCCGGCAGTGATGTGCTGGCAGCGTATAAACTCACTGGAAGGTCCCCGGGCCTCACTGCCCACCAGCAGAGCCACGGACATGGAAAGATCCACCGCCGTCATAGGCAATTCCGCCTCCGGATCGCCCAGCACCAGGGTAATTTCATGTTCCCCTAAAAAACCGGCTATATATTCTACCTCCAGATTAGCCAGCACCGGCAGGTGAAAAATAGAGCCCATGGTGGAGCGGAGGACCTTGGGGTTGTACAAATCCACCGTGCCCCTGGTGAGCATGACCCCGTCTACCCCGAAGGCATCGGCGCTACGTATGATGGTGCCCAGGTTGCCGGGATCCTGAACCCCATCCACCACGACCAGGGCGGCACTCCGGCTGGGCACTTCCCGCAGTAAGCTCTCCGGACCCCAGCCGGGCATAGCGGCCACAGCAATGATGCCCTGGGGAGACTCCGTCTCCGCCAGTTCATCAATAATGGCCTCGCTTACCTCCACCAGCCTGATCCCCCCGGATTTGAGCGCACCTGTCAGCTCCTCCCGACCGGGGCCGGCAAACCCTGGCCCGGTCAGCACCACCTCTAGCGGCCAGCGGGAATTAAAGGCCTCCTCCACAAACCTGACACCTTCCACCACAAACTTTTTTTCCTTTTCCCGCTGACGACGCCTGGAAAGCTTTTTGATACTTTTTATCAGCGGGTTTGAGCTGCTCACAATAGGCTCCATAAGCATTAACCCCCCTCACAGCAAAAAAGCACGGTGCAATGACCATGCTTTTAATATCTGCCGGTAAAGTATTGTTTAGCTAATTTTGGCCTTGGCAACCTGCACCAGTTGGCCGAAGGCATTGGCGTCGTTGACAGCCATATCGGCAAGCATTTTGCGGTTGACTTCCACGCCTGCTATTTTCAGGCCGTTCATAAGCCTGCTGTAAGATATGCCGTTCATGCGGGCGGCCGCATTGATGCGGGCTATCCACAACTTGCGAAATTCCCTCTTCTTAGCCTTGCGGTCACGGTAGGCGTAAGTAAGCGACTTCAATAACTGCTGGTTGGCAATCCGGTACAGCTTGCTCTTTGAACCCCGGTAGCCCTTGGCCAGCTTCAAAACCTTTTTATGTCTATGACGTGAGACAACACTGCTCTTTGCCCGTGGCATAGTATCTCCTCCTCAATCTAGCTTCAAAAATATTAGCGCTTCATATAAGAAAGGCTTAATACGGCAGAATACGCTGCAACTTACGGACATCGGCCTCGCTGACCCCTACTGCCTGCCGCAGATGGCGTTTGCGCTTGGCGGTCTTTTTACCCAGAATGTGGCTGGCAAAGGCATGGGAACCTTTAAATTTACCAGTGCCGGTTTTTTTGAATCTCTTGGCGGCACCACGGTGTGTTTTAATTTTTGGCATGATTATTTCCCCCTCTAGTCCTGTTTAACATCTAGTTTTGGCGCCATAATCATAATCATGTTCTTGCCCTCTAGTTTGGGATACCTTTCCACGTTAGCCAGTTCTTTTAGCTCGATGGCAAGCCTTTCCAGAAGCTTCTGGCCAAGGGCCGGGTGTACTATTTCCCGTCCCCGGAATATGATGGTCGCCTTAATTTTGTCGCCGTCTTTTAAAAAGCGGGCGGCATTTTTGGACTTGACGTTAAAATCATGATCTTCAATGTTGGGGCGCATTTTAATCTCTTTTACGCTAATAATGCGCTGCTTCTTTTTAGCCTCTTTATCCCTTTTGCTCTGCTCGTATTTATGCTTACCAAAGTCCATCACCCGGCATACGGGAGGCTTCGCCTGGGGCGCAATTTCCACCAGATCCAACTGTTTTTCTTCGGCCAGCCGTAAAGCATCCCGCAGGGGCATGATGCCTAACTGGTTGCCCTCGGGGTCCACCACCCGGACATCTCTGGCGCGTATTTCTTCATTAATGCGGACATCTTTGCTGATACATATCACCTCCCTGGTAAAATAAAAAGCGGGTGGAATCCACCCGCAAAAAAGGCAAAAGAAATAGATTTCTTTCAACCTGACCATGCTGACAGCCCCGGGCGTCGCATGGTGAGAAGCGGATGGCTTCTACTTGTAGGCATATAAACCAAGATGGATTATAACACAACACGTAAAACAAGTCAAGGCATACAGTATTTGTAACCGTTCAGTCTAAGGTCCAAAGTCCAAGGTCAAAAGTCACCTAAAAGAACTTTCGACATTTGACTCATACTTGAAAGGACTGCTGAATAGTTACCATTATTTTGCATTAAATTATTAACACTGCCTGGTATTTATCTCTGCGCTGATATCCCGGATAAAATCCACCACCGGCCTTGCCCCCAGGTCCCCTTTGGAGCGGTGGCGCACCGAGGCCGTGCCGTTTTCCGCCTCCCGGTCACCCAGCACCAGCATATAAGGTATCTTCTGATTCTGTGCCTCCCGGATTTTGTAGTTGACCTTTTCATTGCGGTCGTCCAACTGCACCCTGACACCGGAGGCGTCCAGCCTGGCCGCTACCTCCCGGGCGTAGTCCAGATGCCGGCCGGTAATGGGCAGCACTATAGCCTGCACCGGGGCCAGCCAGGCGGGGAAAGCACCGGCGAAGTGCTCGATCAGTATACCGATAAACCTTTCGATACTGCCAAAGATGGTGCGGTGAATCATCACCGGGCGATGCTTCTGGCCGTCTTCCCCCACGTAATTAAGATCGAAAAGTTCCGGCATCTGGAAGTCCAGCTGGATAGTGCCGCACTGCCAGGTCCTGCCCAGGCAGTCCTCCAGGTGAAAGTCTATTTTGGGGCCGTAAAAAGCGCCGTCGCCCTCGTTCACCCTGAATTCCATGCCTACGGTCCTAAGGGCATCCTCCAGGGAGGCAGTAGCCATTTCCCAGATTTCATCGGAACCAATGGCCTTTTCCGGCTTGGTAGAAAGCTCTACCTTGTACTTAAAGCCGAAAATGCGGTAAATCCTGTCCGTGAGGTTGATTACCCCTATTATTTCCTCCTTGACCTGTGAGGGCAGCATGTATATGTGGGCGTCATCCTGAGTGAAGTTGCGCACCCGCATCAGACCGTGCAGCACTCCGGACATCTCGTGCCGGTGCACCAGCCCAAGTTCCGCCATGCGGATGGGCAGCTCCCGATAACTGTGCAGACTGCTTTTGTATATTAGTATGCCGCCGGGGCAGTTCATAGGCTTGACCGCGTAGTCAAAATCATCAATTTTTGTAAAATACATGTTCTCCCGGTAATGGTCCCAGTGGCCGGACTGCTCCCATAGGGCGCGGTTTAATATGATGGGCGTCCTTATTTCATGATAGCCGGCCTTCTTATGCTCTTCCCGCCAAAAACTTTCCAGCTCGTTGCGCAGCACCATGCCTTTGGGATGAAAGAACGGGAAGCCCGGCCCCTCCTCCTGCAGGCTGAAAAGGTCCAGCTCCGCCCCCAGCTTGCGGTGGTCCCTGCGCTTGGCCTCCTCGATCCTGAACAAGTGCTCCTCCAGCATAGATTTCTTGGGGAAAGAGGTTCCGTAAATCCGCTGCAGCATTTTGTTCTTTTCATTGCCCCGCCAGTAGGCCCCGGCCAGATGGGTCAGCTTCAGCGCCTTCAGCCTGCCCGTGGAGGGCACGTGGGGTCCGGCGCACAGATCGGTAAAGTCCCCCTGGCTGTAGCAGGAAATAGCTGCCTCCTCCGGCAAGTCGTTGATCAGCTCTACCTTATACTCCTCACCAGCCTTTTGAAACATATCCAGGGATTCCTGCCTGGACATGGCAGCTCTTTTGAAGGGCAGGTCGGCCTTGATGATGTTTTCCATTTCCGCCTCTATTTTAGCCAGCTTTTCCGGAGTAAAGGTCTCCGGAGAATCGAAATCGTAATAAAACCCGCCGGCAATGGCCGGGCCTATGGCCAGCCTGGTGCCGGGATAAAGCTTTTGTACGGCCTGGGCCAGCACGTGGGAGGTGCTGTGCCGGAACACCTGGCGACCCTCCTCGCTGTCAAAGGTGAAGAACTCCACCGCCGCATCGTGGTCCAGCGGCGCAGTCAGATCCACAAGCTTGCCGTCTACCGAAGCCACCAGCGCCTCCTTACCCAGCCTGCCGCTGATATCCTTGGCAATGTCCAGCAGGGTGGTGCCTTTAGTGTACTCCCTTACCGAACCGTCTTTTAAAGAAACCTTGACCATATACATTACCTCCAACTTTCATCCTGTGATAATATTTATTCCCACGGCCCCCGGGGGCAAAAACAAAAAACCCCGGTCCTTAAAAGGACGGGATTCTCCCGCGGTTCCACCTTGATTGGGCAAAATAATTAAAGCCCCTCTCACTGACGGTATACCGGCCGTCACCCGGCAAACCTTAACGCCCACGCACTAAATGGACTTTCCGGCCCGCGGCTGCTGGGGTGGTCTTCGATTCGTTTCAGTCTGAAAACGCTCCCAGCCCATGGCGCTTTCTCTCTGGTATGGCCTTTTGGTACGAACCTACTGTCCCCGTCATTACCTGGATATTATACACATTTGTATTATATTGTAGTGATGGGGCGGTTGTCAACAGAGGGGAGATCACGTTAGGGTAGCTGTAGTCGTAAAGTTATTCAATCTGGCCAATCCAGGTCGTAGTACGAAGATCATTTTTCAATATTGTATAAGTGGCCTTAGAAGATTTGCGTTAATCGGCAAACAGCTTTGGTGGGTTTTTTACAACTTCTTCCTCCCACCACCTAAGTTGAAGTGATATGAATTCCGAAATTAAGATATACCTTAAAGACCGGAGTAAAAATCCGGTCTTTTCTTATTCTCAGAGGCTGGCTAAAAATTTGGCCAGCTTTTTACATTGTTCGGGTTTGAGATACCTGGCCTCGTTAAATAATAACCGAAGGTGTTCGGGAATCGATTCTGGTTCTTCAACAAAAAACTCGGCCAAACTGATCCCCAGGCATCTACAAATTTTTTCCAACGTATATACAGTTGGCCACTTCTTTCCAGCTTCCAACGCACTAAGAAAAGACTGGCTAATCCCTGACTGTTGAGATAACCGATATTGGCTGAAGCCTTTTAATTCCCTTAGAGTCTTAAGACGGGACGCCAAGTCCATTACTTTCTATTCCTTTGTTTTAATTTAATAGCTTTGTGTGATATTTATAAGTGCGAGTTTTGCCAGATTGCTTGTTTTTTCAGTTTATGCAATCAGCCGGAAATTAGTGAAAGGTAAGCAACCTGAGCGCCCAGTGAGGTTCTGCCGAGGATGCCGTGGTGTCTATGCTTCCCGGCCTTCCTTATGGCATCCTTGTTCCGCTCCGTTCTGTATCCCGGATAGTGCGTCGGAAAATCTTCCGCCGGACTGAAGGGAAAGTCTATGTATATGTGGTTTTATTATGACCCCGAAGAAATCCCCGGGGTTTTGCTTTGTTTTTTACAATTTCCCATGATTATACACGAAATTTTCATTTCTTTTTCAGTGTTATTTAAGGAACGGTGGCTAAAATACAATCAATCGGTGCACCGTTAAAATAAAAATAATTCTCAAGGGGGTTTCCTATTTGAAATCTAAGAAATGGCGCATTGGAGCCGTTCTACTGACGATGGTTATCTTGGCCGGAACTGTGACCGGTGTGGCCTTTGCCAATTCCGACCAAACTGATAAGCCGGATTTAAGTGCTGTATACCAGAGCTTTGTATCAAAATTTGCGGCCAATCTTGGCGTGAGTGAGGATAAAGTAACAGCTGCCCTGGATGCCACCAAAAAGCAAATGCTTGATGAAGCTGTGCAGCAGGGCAAACTTACCCAGGAACAGGCCGACAAAATCGCGGACAATGAAGGTTTTGGATTCGGCGGATTAGGTTTTGGACACGGCAGGGACCATAATTTTATGGGAAAAGACCGGAATCTTGACAGTTTGGCAAGTGTGCTGGGTATAACAGCCGACCAACTTAAAACCGATTTTGAATCAGGGAAAAAGATTCAGGATATTGTTACTGAACACGGCATGACCATGGACCAATTTCACCAAAAGATGCAGGAGCTTAGAAAAGATGAAATTTCCAAAGCAGTTACGGATGGAAAGTTAACGCAGGATCAGGCCAACAAAATTCTGCAAAAAATGGAGCAGCGTCTTAATAACGCAACCTCGGACAGCACAAATAATCAAAACTAAAATCGGTAATACCTTTATCCTTCAAACCCCACCTTTTCCGGTGGGGTTTTGTTTTCTCCAGACTCAGAAATTTTCATATGTTCTTAGATCCTACAAGCTGAAACCTAAAAGTCAGAAAACACAAGGGCTGAGGCGCTATAAAACCTTGCAAAAAATCTAACAAAAAAAGAGGAACACCACTCAATTTTGGGGAATTAGTTAAGAAACCCCAAAAACCATTCCCAAAAGAGGTGAGCATTTGCATATAGCTATAATCGGCAACAGCGCAGCTGGTCTGACCGCAGCCCGCACCATAAGGAAAATAAAGCCTTCAGCCGGTATTACCGTTATTTCCGATGAGTCCGGCCCGGCTTACGCCCGCTGCCTTATTCCAGAGATTCTGGCCGGGGTCAGGGATATCCCGGGTATTGGCTATGCCACGCAGCAATTCTATCAGGATTATGATATAAATCTCAGATCCGGCATAAAGGTTTCTTCCATAAATGCAGTTAATCATAAACTCAAACTGGAAGGAGGACAGGTCATAAAATATGACCGTCTGCTAGTTGCCACCGGGGCTTCCCCGGTGCAGCCCGGATGGCCCGGGTCGGATCTGCCGAGTGTTTTTACCCTGCGCACAGCCAGTCAGGCTGTCATGATTAGAAAAATGGCCATTGACTGTGCCTCAGCAGTTGTGGAAGGCGGGGGTCTTGTCAGCTTGAAAGCTGCCTATGCGTTAAAAAAAAGAGGCGTCAAAGATGTTGCGGTGATTGTTAGAAGCCCGCACATATTAATGAAACAGCTGGACAGGGACAGCGCCGGCCTGGTGGAAAATGATTTAACCAGTGTAGGTATCAAATTTTACTATGGCACCGGCCTGGCAGCTGCTATACAAGGCCCCCGGGGCGAGTTACAGTCAGTTGAACTGGAGGATGGCCGCCAGTTGCCCGCAGGGCTTGTGGTTATAGGGAAGGGAGTGCAGCCCAATTCGGAATTGATACGCAATGCCGGTGGAAAGATTAACAGGGGGATTTTGGTAAATGAATACCTGGAAACCTCGCTCCCCGGAATTTATGCCGCCGGAGACTGTATTGAAGTAACTGATTCCGTAACGGGCGCACAAGTTGTTTCGGGACTCTGGACGCTGGCTGTGGAACAGGGGCGAATCGCCGGCTGCAACCTGGCCGGACAGGCCAGAAAATACCCGCCCCCCCTTACCAGGCTTAACTCAGCCCAGTTCGGTTCAGTACCCTTCGTTTCAGTAGGTGATGTGCAGGGAGGGGATGAACTGGCAGTCTATCAAGGCGCCGGGGTGTACCGTAAGCTATGCTTCAGGGACAACAGACTTACAGGCTTTATAATGGCAGGCCTGGTGGACAGGGCCGGAGTGTATACCTCGCTGGTTAAGCAGGCTAAAAAGCTTTCGGCACCGTTAAAAGACAGGCTTATTAACGGAAAGGTAACAGGAGCTGACATATTGCCCATTTTAACAAGGCAAGGAGGGATACAGTGAAAGAGGTTTTAATAAATGCGGAACGCTGCCTGGGCTGCCGCTCCTGTGAAATTGCTTGTGCAGTAGCCCATTCGGATAGCAAAAACCTTTTGGGGGCGGTCGGAGAAACTGATATTCCTATAAAAAGAATTTTCGTCCACCAGGCCGGCAAAAGGAACATCGCACTTAGCTGTCGGCACTGCGAGGAAGCTCCCTGTATAGATGCATGTATAGCCGGTGCCATGCACCGTACCGCTGACGGCCTGGTGGACAACACCGGCGGCACGGGGGAATGTTCAGGCTGCTGGATGTGCGTTATGGTCTGCCCGTACGGGGTAATTCGTAGTGAAATTGACCGCCGTCTGGCGTTGAAGTGCGACCGTAAATGCATGGATGAATCGGCAGAGCCGGCCTGTGTGCGGGCCTGCCCGACAAGGGCGCTGAAATTTGTAGTGGTTGATGAGTTCAGCAGGGACAGGAGACAGCGCTTTTTGGACGCCATTGGCAATGAGTCTGTATAAAGGGAGGGTTTTGGTATGTCTGACAAGAGCGTAGATCAGTCAACTATTAAAATGATAAAAAAAGCAAAAAGCGATGGTATAGAAACAGTATGGGACCGGCTGGCCGCTCAGGAGCCCCAGTGCGGATTCGGACAGCTGGGTATCTGCTGCCGCAACTGCAACATGGGGCCGTGCCGTATTGACCCGTTTGGGGACGGGGCATCCCACGGGGTTTGCGGGGCGAACGCCGACACCATAGTAGCCCGCAATCTGGTCCGGGCCATAGCAGCCGGTGCTGCGTCCCATTCAGACCACGGTAGGGGAATCGTCTCCACACTTTTGGCATCAGCCCAGGGCCATGCCCCGGACTACCCGATTAAAGATGAGGCCAAGCTAAAAGCCCTGGCGGCGGAATACTCCATTGCCGTTGAGGGACGTTCAGTGAAAGATATCGCCCTTGATCTGGCCGGCCAGGTACTGGATGAATTCGGAACAAGGAAGGGCTTTCTTCAGTTTGTCAATCGGGTTCCCGAAAAGAGAAGGGCTTTATGGAACAGTTTAGACATTACCCCCCGGGGCATAGACCGTGAAGTTGTTGAAAGCATGCACCGCACCCACGTGGGAGTGGATAATGACTACGTGAGCCTTATTCTGCAAGGAATGCGCACAGCGCTAAGCGACGGTTGGGGGGGGTCCGCCATCGCCACGGAGCTGTCCGATGTTCTTTTCGGAACCCCCAGTCCAGTAAAGGGCACCAGCAATCTGGGTGTATTAAGGGAAGACCAGGTCAATATAATACTGCACGGGCACGAGCCTACCCTTTCTGATATTATCGTACATGCCGCCAGGGATCCGGAGCTTTTGAAGGAGGCCCGGGAAAAGGGGGCCGCAGGCATAAATATCTGCGGCATGTGCTGCACTGGCAATGAGATACTGATGAGGCACGGAGTGCCGGTGGCAGGAAACTTCCTGCAGCAGGAACTGGCCATCGTGACGGGAGCTGTGGATGCCATAATCGTGGACATCCAGTGCATAATGCCCTCCCTGCCTCAAGTGGCAAGTTGCTATCACACCAAAATAATTTCCACCTCGCCCAAGGCTAAGTTCCCGGGGGCCGAGCATATCTCCTTCGACGAGCACAACGCCATGAACACCGCCAGAAAAATCGTCAGGCTGGCCGTGGAAAACTATTCCAACCGCAGTCCTGAAAAAGTCAGTATTCCGTCCGACCAGATGGAGTACATGGCCGGGTTCAGTGTTGAGGCTATTCTTGAGGCCCTGGGAGGCTCTCTTAATCCTCTGGTTGACGCCATCAAGTCAGGGTCAATCAGGGGAATTGTCGGCGTTGTCGGCTGCAACAATCCCAAGTACAAACAGGATTACAGCCACCTGACCTTTGTCCGTGAGCTGATTAAAAATGACATTCTGGTGGTGGGAACGGGATGCGCTGCCATAGCCTGCGCCAAGAGCGGGCTGCTGCTTCCCGCTGCGGCCAGTGAAGCGGGTGAAGGACTGCGTTCAGTATGCCGGAGCCTGGGTATCCCGCCGGTTCTACATATGGGCTCCTGCGTGGATATAAGCCGGATCATGCAGGTTGCTGCCGCTGTAGCCAATGTCCTGGGAGTTGATATATCCGACCTGCCCCTGGCCGGGGCTGCCCCCGAGTGGATGTCGGAAAAAGCCGTTTCCATCGGCACCTATGTGGTAAGCTCAGGTATATTCACAATTCTTGGCACCATTCCACCCGTTCTGGGCAGTAAAAATGTGGCCGGGCTTCTGACCAGCGGCGCAGAAAAGGTTGTGGGCGCGGTATTTGCCGTGGAAGAAGATCCGGCTGCCGCCGCATTGCTGGCTATCAACCACATCACCGCAAAAAGAAAAGCCCTGGGACTGGGCTAATGCGACATGGGAACGATTCTCTCTTCGCATTAGCCCAGGCAATGCCTTTCATGCAGAGTGTCTCTAATAAAAGGAATATAAATATGAGGCAATAAAAAGTCACCCCTGCCATTGCTTAATGGCAGGGGTGACTTTTTTACATACTGAATTCTGACTACCTGAATAGTAAAGCCTATTGTCCTTTAAAATTGGGTTTGGCTTTAGCTAAAAAGGCTGATATACCCTCGTTTTTATCGTCAGTAGCAAATATTACACCAAATAAATCTGCTTCATGTAACAACGCTTTTTCCATATCCATTTCCAGTCCTTCATTTATTGCCTCTTTAGTCAGGCTCATAGCTACAGGACCTCTGGAAGCCATTAATTCAGCCTTTTTCAAACAAAAAGGCATTAATTCTTCAGGAGCTACCACGTGGTTTACCAGCCCTATTTTGAGTGCAAAAGCGGCATCATATATATCGCCTGTAAGCAGCATTTCTTTGGCTATTCCCGGGTTAACTAATCTGGTTAGTCTTTGTGTTCCACCAAAACCGGCAATTAGTCCAAGAGCAACTTCAGGTTGGCCAAACTTTGCATTGCTACTGGCTATTCTCATATCACAGGCCATTGACAGCTCACATCCACCACCCAGGGCAAACCCGTTAATTGCAGCAATAACTGGTTTTGAAAGATTTTCTATTTTAGAGAGGACTGATTGTCCAAACTTTGCAAATTTTCTTGCCTCCAATACCGACAGGCTTTGCATATACGAAATATCAGCCCCGGCAATGAAAGCTTTTTCTCCTGCCCCAGTTATAATTAGCACCCTTATGTCATTATCTTGCTCTACTTCCGATATAGCCGCACCTAACTCAGTCATTGTATCATAGTTAAGAGCATTTAAGACTTTAGGCCGGTTAATTGTTATAGTTGCAATATTACCTTCTTTTGTTAAAAGAATATTATCCCATGCCATTTTAAAAACCCCCTCCTTATTCCTGAGTTATAGATAAGTTTGATCATAAGTTTATAAATATACACTAAATACTATCAGTTACTGAATTTTTCCCTGATATAATTAATAACAGTTTGCATTGTTGTACCAGGGCCAAAAAATTCTTCAATACCAGATTTCTTAAGTTCAGGTATGTCTTCATCGGCTACAATGCCACTGCCCAGTACAAGTATATCTGAGCATCCCTGATCTTTTAGGCCTTCAACCACAGGTGGAAATAGATGCAAATGTTCTCCAGAAAGACTGCTTAAAGCGATCACATTAACATCTTCCTGCAGTGCTGTTGATACTATCTGCTCAGGCGTCTGCAGCAAACCAGTATATATTACCTCCATACCGGAATCCCGCAGAGCCTGCGCCATTACTTGGGACCCGTGATCGTGACCGTCCAACCCCGGTTTTGCCACCAGTACGCGTATGCGTCCAGTCATCATTTACCCCCAGCTTATTATATGCCCGGTCTTACTCCGCTATTCAACTTTAATAAGAACTGCATCTCCCTGAGCAGCGCCGCTACAAATCGCCGCAATACCGTAACCGCCTCCCCGGCGGCGCAGTTCATAAGCAAGTGTCATCAGAATTCTAGCACCGCTGGCGCCGATAGGATGTCCGAAGGCTACAGCTCCTCCATTTACGTTAACTTTAGTGCTATCCCAGTTGCATATTTTGGCACTGACCAGCGTTACAGCAGCGAAAGCCTCATTTATTTCAAACAAATCAATTTGATCTACTTTCATACCAAGTTTGTTTAACAGTTTATTAGTTGACAAACCTGGAACTGTGGCAATATACGATGCCTCCTGGGATACTGACGCATGTCCTATAATTGTTGCCAGTGGCTTCAAATTCAATTCCGCTGCTTTCTGGTCAGACATTATCACCATTGCTCCGGCACCGTCATTAATGCCCGGTGCATTACCCGCTGTAACAGTGTTTTCAGGGTCAAATACAGGCTTTAACCGCCGCAATGCTTCTAAACTTGTATCTTTCCTGGGGCCCTCATCAGTGTCCACAATTTTTGGGTCCCCCTTTTTCTGGGGTATAGCTACCGGAATTATTTCATCTTTAAGTCTTCCGGATTCCATCGCACTAATTGCATATTGATGACTTCTTAATGCCCATTCATCCTGCTCTTCACGGCTAACCCCGTACTCCTTGGCTACTACCCCTCCGTGAATGGCCATATGCCTGTCATAAAAAGCGCACCACAGTCCATCATGCACCATTAAATCGATAAACCGGGCATCCCCCATCCGCACTCCCCAGCGGCAGTTTACGAAATATGGCGCGTTACTCATACTTTCCATACCGCCTGCCACAATAGTGCTGGCATCACCACACCTGATCATCTGATCGCCGATGGTAACCGAACGCAAACCTGATGCACAAACTTTATTTATCGTTTCAGAAGGTACTTCCCAGGGCATGCCTGCCTCACGGGTGGCCTGACGGGAAGGAATCTGACCGCAGCCCCCCTGCAAAACCTGGCCCATAATAACATTCTCGACAGAAGCCCCGTCCCCCAGTCCAGCCCTGTTCAGAGCTTCCTTGATAACGATACCTCCCAATTTAGTAGCCTTAATTCCGGAAAGCCCGCCATCAAATTTGCCAAACGGAGTTCTTGCCGCGCTTACTATAACTGTTTTCAAAATATTTTCCTCCATTTTTTAAGTGATTATCATTCAGTTTTTTAAGTGATTATCATTCAGTACAGATCTATTCCAGAGTCATAATAGGTGTTTCGGGATTGACTACATCCCCAGGAGACGCAATAATTTCTTTTACCACACCATCAGCAGGAGCAAATACTTTCACAACCATTTTCATGGCCTCTAATGATGCAATAGCATCATCTTTTTTAACTTTATCACCGGTTTTCACATCTACTGAAATAAGTTTTCCTACCATGGGTGCTGATACGTTCACGCTCATTATTATTACCTCCTAATATTCATTTACCCTGACCCAAAGATTCGTCAAAGTTATATTTGAGAGCAATATATTGCGTCTATAATGTGTTAAATATACTATATGCTGTATACAAAATCTACTTTGACGGACTCCTCTACCCTGACCTATGTTCCTCTGCTAAAACCCCTAGCTTATTAAATGACTCTGCCTGTTATAGAAACGACTAAACTTAATATATCAGTATCAAAAAACAAATACAACACCAATCGCCACAAACACCGCATTCACAAATTTGATCTACACAAACTCCCCCTTTTTATATGTATTTATGCTACTCCTATAATACAGAGGGTTATAATTACTGGCTTTTTATGATCAGCCAAGTGAAACCCTGCTTTATTATAAAAAAATTTCTGTCATTGTTTTTCACTGCTTAAATACTCTGAGGCTTTAGTGAATGCATATACAATTTGGATCTCTCATGGTAAGCATCATTTATTTTTACAAACAAGTCTTTTTCTTCATCTGTAACATACCGGATAATTTTAGCCGGTACACCCATTACCACAGCGTATTCAGGAATTACCCTTCCTTCAGGAACCAGTGCTCCTGCTCCTATTACTGAACCCTTACCAATATGAGCGCCGTTTAAAATAATTGCACCCATGCCGATAAATGCATAATTATCAATCTTGCACCCATGTATTATTGCATTATGCCCTATGGTGACATGCTCTCCTACTTCAACATCCATTTGCACCGGTAGTTTGGCGCCATGGATTATGCTTCCATCCTGAACATTGGTATAGCGACCAACTTTAATGTTTGACACGTCGCCCCGTAGAACACAATTAAACCATATACTGGCCCCTTCTGATACCTGTACCCTACCTATTACTAAAGAACCTGGGGCGATATAAGCGTCGGGTGATATGTCAGGAGAATATGGACCCAAGGAATAGCAATTCATGACAACAGACTCCTCCAGTATATTACTCAATTAACACACTTAACAACCAGGATAAAGTAAAAAAACTCAGTAAAGTTGTGAGTATGATTGAACTTGAAGTAACATCTGACTCACCTTCAAATTCAATGGCAAGAAGCATATTATTAACTGCTGTCGGCATTGCCGCTTCGAGCAGCAATACATTAACTAAAATCTGGTTTTCCGTTTTCATGATAAAAGAAAGAATAAATAATGCCAGGGCGGGCGAGATAATTAGACGAAAGATGGTCACCCCCACCACCAAACGTATATGTTTTAGTTGTTTTATTGACTCCAGTTGTAGACCTAAAAGAACCAGCATAACAGGTATCGCAGCTTCGCCCAGCATTCCGGTGGCAGTTATCACCATCTCCGGAATGTTAATCTCTGTTATTCTTAATATCGCTGCTAACAATACCCCATATATGGTGGGCAGGTAGAGTACTCTCTTCATCGCCAGCAAACGGTTAGCAGAACTCTGACCTCCCCAGTACACCCCCATAGTATTAAACAAAACCAGCTGGGTTACCACAAAAATTATAGCTCTTTCCATGCCGGCTTCTCCAAAGGCAAAAAGAATAACCGGCAAGCCATAATTTGCGCTGTTCATAAAAATAGAACTTAATATTGCAGAACTCTTAATGCTATGGGACATGGGAAATAAATAAAGAACAACGGCCATCAATAAAAAACTCAAAACAAAATGTATGATTGTAAATATAATAATCTCAACTGTTTCACCGGCAGTAAGTTTTATTTTCATTAACCAGCTGAATGTAAGGCACGGGGATAATATATAGAGTACCAACTGTGAAAGGGGTCTCACTTCTACCCGCAGAAACCTGCCCATAATTGTACCCAGGGATATACATAGTAAGATAGGAAATAGTATATTAGCTATCTTCATTTTTCATATGAATAATCAGTTTTTCAATTTAACCTTTTCAATATAAATAGCACAGTCTGGGCAGATATTTTCACATAAGGTACATGCTCTACATCCCTTTTCATTATGGCCGGGCTCAACGGACGGTGTACCGAAAACTCCTAACACTTTGGACCATCCAAGATTATTGACAGGACATTTCTCAATACATAACCCGCAGCCTTTACAAAGTCCGGGGAAAATGTATATTGCTGCTTTCCCGCTCTCAAACCTGATACTGCTATAGTCCACTTCCTAATGAACCCTCCCATAAAAAATAAAATGCACTTCTCAACCAGTTCCATGCCCCGCTGCAGTGCTATATACCCTCGCCAGCCAAAGCAATTTTTATCAAATTGCTTATTGTTGTCCACCCTCTGATGCAAGTATTTTAAATTCCCGTACCTTGAAATATTTGGTCATATCTTCCTCAAGGTACTTTAAGGTAGCTTTTGCATCGGTACGCCAGTTTGTAGGACAAGTGGACAGTACCTCCACAAAAGAAAATCCATTGCCGTCCATCTGGTTTCGTAAAGCCTTCTTAATAAAGTCCTTCAACTGACGAACATTGGCAACAGTCCCCCTGGCCGCATACGCTCCTTGCTTAGCAATAGCAGTCACCATTTCCGGACCCTGGATGGGATAACCTGTTTCATTTATGTCCCATAATTGGGGACATTCCTCGGCCCCAAAGTTGGCACCAAATAGAGGTGTGTCCCCTTTCCTCTTATAAGGACTTGTTTCGGTTTCCTGGCCTGGCAGTGTGCCTGGCGCCAGTTGACCTCCCGTCATACCATAGTTAGTGTTATTGATAATAATGGCTACTATCTTTTCATTTCTTATTGCTGAATTCATCAGATGTTGAAAACCAATGGCATATCCCCCGCCATCACCCATATAAGCTATGCCAATCAATTCAGGATTTGCTCGTTTCAGCCCGGTTATTACAGGAGTTGTACGACCGTGATGAGTCTGTACAATATCAACGTTAAAAAAATCCCAGGCCTTTAATGAACAGCCCATATCACAGCCAAATACTACCTTGTCCTGAATACCCAATTCATCAATAGCCATCCCCAATGCCTTGAGGGCCAGCCCATGACCGCAACCCGGGCAAAATTTATGCGGCTTGCTTTCCTTACGCCAGCATTTTGGCATTAAGGGTTTCACCATCATCAAGCTAATCCCCCTTTAATGATTATGTCGACCTTCTCAATAATTTCCTCGGAGATTATGCCCATGCCAGGCTTAGCTATTGTTTCTATCGAAGTATTACACCCGTATATGGCATCCTTAACAGTTCTTGCCAGCTGTCCCAGTGCAGATTCCACCACCAGAAGCGTTTTAGCCTTTATAGCCCTGTTATATAGCTGTTTTGAAGGAAAAGGGCGTAGTGTGATGGGACGGAAATACCCTACCTTATGTCCTTTACTACGCAATTCAAGGACTGCTTCCAGAGCAGTCCTGCTAACGACACCATGAGCAACTATAATGATTTCCGCATCTTCAATATACTGCTCATCATATTCGGTTATTTCATGTGCAATTTTATCAAATTCTTCTGCGTTTGCCATAATAACATTATAGAGTTCTTCCTCTGTATTATAAGCATTTCTTAGATGTACTGGAGCACGGTCAGCCCCCGGCACTCCTTGCTTACCTAAAATTTGCTCAGTGGGAACCGTATCAATTCCCCTGGCCTGCGGATCATACATTACAAAGGATTCTCTCATATTAACCTGATAACCGTCTCCCAGAACAAAGGTAGGAAAGCGGTATTTCCAGGCTGTGTTAAAGGCTTTAATAGTATAATCAAACAAATCCTGGTGCGTAGCCGTGGAATAGACTATTCTCAAGCCCTCGCCTTTGCCGCCATAACATGTTAGATTCAACTCCTGCTGGGAGTAATTAGCAGTGGCTGTTGACGGCCCTCCTCGCTGTTGCATCACGATCACCATAGGCAGGCGCATCATTTCAGCCATTGAAACAGGCTCCTGCATCAGGGTATTCCCCGGCCCGGCTGTACTTGTAAAAGCTCTTTTCCCCGCCAGCACACCACCGATTGTGGTAAATCCGGCTGATAATTCGTCCTCGGTTTGCAAAAATCTTTTTCCAGCCTTTGAAGCCAGTCTGGTCCAGTAATGCATTATTTCATTTTGAGGTGTCATCGGATAGCCGTACATTATGTCAGCCTGGGCAGCTATCGCTGCCCAGGCTATCACCTCATTACCGTTCATAAAGGCTTTTTTTTCACCTTCAATCAGGTTTAAACACATGCTTTTTTCTCCTGATGCTACGAATATGCAGTATACAGTTTAAATGATTAAAGAGGAATATTACCGTGTTTTTTCCAGGCTAAATCTTCCGTCTTATTTTCAAATATTTTCAGTGCACCAATTATCCTTGCTCTTGTTTCATTTGGTTTAATAACATCGTCAATATGATGTTTAAAGCATGCATCGTATGGATTGGCAAATTTATCTTTATATTCCTGAATAAGTTGATTTCTTGTTTCCTCAGGATTTTCTGAGGAAGAAATGTTCTTTTTAAAGATTACGTTAACTGCGCCCTCAGGACCCATTACTGCTATTTCTGCTGTTGGCCAGCTTAATACCAGATCAGCCCCCAAATGTTTACTGCACATTCCAATATAAGCTCCCCCGTATGCCTTCCTCATTATAACAGTGATTTTGGGAACTGTTGCTTCAGAGTATGCGTATAGCAGCTTTGCGCCATGTCTTATAATCCCTTTATATTCCTCCTGAGTTCCTGGCATATAACCCGGAACATCAACCAGCGTTAATAAGGGAATATTAAAAGCATCGCAAAACCTGATAAACCGGGCAGCTTTATCTGAACTGTTGCAATCAAGTACACCTGCCATGAATTGGGGTTGGCTTGCCAGTATTCCTACGCTTCGACCAGCAATATGCGCAAATCCTACCACCATATTCTTTGCGTATTCTTTCTTAACCTCATAAAAGTCACCGTCATCTACAATAGCCTGGATGATCTTACTGACATCCAATCCTTCCCTCGGGTTATCAGGAATAAGCAACTCTATATCCTGATCCGGTGTTTTCGTATCACGAACATCTATCTGGGCCGGCTTTTCCCTGTTGTTTTGCGGAATATAAGCCAACAGTCTTCTTATCTGCTGTAGACATTCTTCCGGGTTGTCCACTACAAAATCAGCATTGCCCGCAACCTTGGTCTGTACATCGGCTCCCCCCAGTTGTTCCATGGTTACATCCTGACCCATTACCTCTTTAACAACCGCAGGTCCCGTGATAAACATACAGGCATCTTTGACAATATATATAAAATCAGTTATAGCGGGCGAGTAAACCGCTCCTCCTGCACAAATGCCCATTATGGCAGTAATCTGCGGGATTACCCCCGAATAACGGGTGTTCCTGATAAATATTCCGCCGTATCCCGCCAGCGCATCAGTACCTTCCTGAATTCTGGCTCCGGCCGAATCGCATAATCCTACAATGGGAGCTCCAGACTTAGCTGCCATATCCATGATATTCCATATTTTTTTTGCCTGGGCCAGCCCTAGAGAGCCGCCCAAATTAGAAAAATCCTGGGCATAAACATATACAGTCCGGCCTTGAACATCACCGTATCCGGTTACTACGCCATCACCAAGAGACCCTTTCTTCTCCATGCCGAAGTCTACGCAGCGATGTTTTACAAACATGTTAACTTCAACAAATGTGTCTGGATCCATAAACTTCCGGCACAATTCCCTGGCACTGATTTTTCTTGAGGGCCCGGTTGTTTTCTCAGCTGTAGCGCTTTCCCTCATTTCATCCAGCTTCTGCATTGCCTCGGTTATCAATTAAATATCTCCTTCACATAATAATTTGGCTTATATCATGCGCTCCTGTCCTTCCCAGTAGGGCTTCTTCAGAATACGCTTTAAAACTTTACCAGTTGCGGTGCGTGGAAAATCATCTCTCATTTCAATTGTCCTCGGCCTCTTATAACCGGCCAGAGAATCTTTGCAGAATTCCAGCAACTCCGCTTCCGTAGCCTGGGCATCTTCTTTCAAAATAACCATAGCCTTAACCTCTTCACCCCATGATTCGTGGGGGACACCTATGACTGCAACCTCTGAAACTGCCGGATGTTTAATTAAAACTTCTTCAATCTCAGCTGGATAAACATTTTCTCCACCACTTATGATCATATCATGTTTTCTGTCTACCAGGAAATAGAACCCCTCTTCATCTACAAAAGCCATATCTCCTGCTGTTGACCATTCTCCGTCAATGGACTCCCTGGTCTTTTCAGGGTCCTTAAAATATCCTATAAAGGCTGAAGGAGCTTTTGCCCACAAAGTCCCTCTCTCATTGGGCTTGGTAACAAGATTCCCCTCTTCATCTATAAGTTTAATGATAATGCCAGGGTTTGGTTTTCCGATACTGCGCACTTTTCTTAACTGGTCCTTGTGACGCAGAGTTGTAAGCGCTCCTGTCTCTGTCGAACCGTAACCTTCACTAAAGCGTGCATTATTGAAAAACTTCAGTGCTGCTTCTTTAGTCTTGGTCAGCAAGGGAGCTGAAGACGAACCCAGGGATGTTAAAGAATCCATGTTGTATTTATTTTTGGTCTCCTCCGGCATCTCCACTATTCTCGTAATCATGGTCGGCACCATAGATGTTGTGGTAACCTTTTCCTGATCAATTATTCTCAATACATTTTCCGGATCAAATTTACCCGATGGTAAAATAACATTTGTTCCACCCATCCAGCAAGTAATTAGTGTGGCCCATATGCTGTTGGAATGACAGATTGGCATAATCGCTAAAAAGACCCTTGCGCTCATGTCAACCTTGCCTGAATTACGGACTAAGGCATTTTTTATAATTTCTAGGTTGCCTCTGGTTTGAATCATGGCTCCTTTTGGAAAACCTGTGGTACCCGATGTATAACCCAGATAAAATAAATCTTCCTCATTCTGGTCTACGTATGGCTCAAAATCAGGCATACCTTCCAACAGGCTTTCATAATTGACCATGCCCTCACTTGCTTCACCAACAACGATTACGTTACCGGCAACATTGGGAGTATTCTGAGGATTAAAATCCTTCACAAATTCAGCACCAAGAATTAAACCAACAGCATCTGAATTATTAATTATATACTCCCTTTCATTTGGAACCAGGCGGAAATTAATGGGAACTGTAACTATATTTATACGAGCCAGAGCATGATAAATCTCCAGAAATTCTATGCAGTTATATAAAACAACTGCTACTTTATCTCCCCGTTTAAAGCCCCTCTTGGCCATCCCGTGCGCCAACTTGTTGGCTCTGGTATTCAACTCGGCATAAGTAAGCCTTGTTTCCTTCAGAACCACTGCCACTTTGTTCGGGTTACGCCAGGAGTTAATTCTCAAACCATCTGCTAAATTCATTTAATCTCCCCCATTTTCTTAATAAAAATTCGATAAATCCGGCGTTTCTGCAAGCTTTATCAACTCAATTATACCGCCCCAGACTGCGTCAGACAAGGTTGAGTTGCTCAGATGCTTGTTTTTGGCCGGGTTTACCATATTATTACATTTTTAATAGTTTAGATCGATATTTATCTCGCTAACAGCCTGTAAGACCCCGTCCTCGAAAGTCGGGGATATACAGACTGTAAAAGTCGAAACCCTAAAGGGAGAGTTCAGCTAACGAAATCAGAGATTTCGAGCTTCACTTTTAAGTTCGCTCTAAGGGTTCGGTTGGGAATAACCCCTTCCGAACCCAAGGCTCACTTATATTAAGAATTATCGTCATACTTATGAAACCCTCGGCCAGTTTTACACCCCAGCCATTTGGACCTGACATACCTTTCAAATAACGGACAAGGCTTGTACTTATAATCACCGCTGTTTTCATACAATCTATTGAGTAATGCCAGGCATTCATCAAGACCTATTAAATCAGCCAGCGATAACGGTCCAATAGGAAGGCTTGCTCCCAATCGCATAAAATTATCGATTTCTTCGGCATTGCTTACACCTTGCATTAGACAGTAAACAGCCTCATTTATCAATGGCATAATTATTTTGTGTACTATGTTGGTAGGATAATCTTCAAATTCCATTACTTTCTTATCCAGACTCAGGGCAAAATCCTTAATTATCTGTACAGCATCATGGTTAGTAGCCATATTTCTAATAATCTCAACAACGTCTCCCCTGGGATCAATGTGCAATCCAACAACATTCGCGGGCCTCTTTGTTTCTATGGCTATTTTCATTAAATTAAAATGAAAACTATTGGTTGCGAATATTGTTTTAGGAGAACAAACCTGATCTAAAAATTTAAATAAGCCAATTTTATAAATCAGGCTTTCCTCCGTAGACTCTATAATTATATCAGCTTCATAAAAAACCTTCAGGCTCTGATCTTTCTTTAACAGTTGTTTTTTTCGGTTATTATAACGGAAGTCTTTTATAGAAGGGCCAACAGCATTATTGATTATAGTCTGCATAGTATCGCTCATAACATCAAAGCTGTCCATAACGATACCTGTTGATTTAGCTTCTTCAGCCAAATTCGAGCCTATGTTACCATCAAATATAACTATGGCCCGACTTATATGCATACAGGATTCCCCTTTCATAGTGAAAACCCATATAATCCTGTACAAGACCCATTACCATACACCGTTTTAAACGTTTTCCACAACCATTGCAGCACCCTGGCCCCCACCAATGCACAAAGTGGCAAGACCATACTTGCTGTTTGTCCGTTTCATTCCATATAAAAGTGTCACCAGTACCCGGGTGCCGCTTGCTCCAATGGGATGCCCTATAGCTATAGCTCCCCCGCTAACATTGGTTTTGTCAGACGGCAGTTCCAACCCTCTCATAACTGTTATCGCCTGGCTGGCAAATGCTTCATTAGCTTCAATCAAATCCAGGTCCGCAACAGTTAAGCCTGCCGCAGCCAGTGCTTTGCGGCTGGCCGGAATTGGACCCGTACCCATATAAGCAGGATCAACCCCTGCTACAGCTGATGATTTAATTACAAATAATGGTTTGATATTTAATTCCCTGGCCTTTTCCGCCGACATTACAACCACAGCACCCGCGCCGTCATTTAACCCTGAAGCGTTTCCTGCTGTAACAGTACCGCCTTTTTTAAAGGCTGGAGGTATTTTAGCCAGTGCTTCAATTGTTGTCCCCCGGCGAGGAAACTCATCGGTATCAAACATTACCGGATCACCTTTTTTCTGCGGTATGGGTACAGGAATAATCTCGTCCTTAAACTTGCCTGCATCTATGGCTGCTATTGCCTTTTGCTGACTGGCTACCGAGAAAGCATCCTGCTCTTCCCTGGAAATCCCATATTTTTCGGCAAGGTTTTCCGCAGTAATACCCATGTGGTAATTGTTAGTAGCGCACCAGAGCCCGTCTTTGATCATCAAATCAACTAAATTACCGTCACCCATGCGGTAACCCCAGCGAGCCTTTTCCACCAGATAAGGCGCCGCACTCATGTTTTCCATCCCACCGGCTACTACAATATCGGCATCACCCATGGCAATCAGGCTGGCAGCGGTTGAAACGCTTTTTAGTCCCGATCCGCAAACAATATTCAATGTCCAGGCTGGTATTTCCTGCGGCACCCCGGCCATTAAGGAAGCTTGTCTGGCTGGATTCTGCCCCAGGCCGCCCTGCAGAACGTTGCCCATAATGACTTCATTCACCTGGCCTGCCTCAATGCCGGCACGTCTGAGACTTTCCTTGATAACCAGTGCGCCCAGGTTTGCAGCAGGTATATCCTGCAGGCTGCCCCCGTACTTTCCTACCGGCGTACGTACTGCGCTGACAATAACTACTTCTCGCATCAATTAACCTCCTAAAATTTTATTGCCATTTTATTTTAAAGCCCTTATATTCATCGACTAATTCCCAGCGGTAACTATCACCCTGAAAATTAGTCAAACTAAATGTTCCCTTTTGAACTTCATCGATAGAAGGCAGGTTAAGTATTAGCTCATTCACACTGGCTACCTCCATGAATCCCATTTCTTCCCAATGATCTGATTGAACAACATCTCCTACCATATAGTGCCAGTTCGTGGTCAGTGCAACCAGTGCGCCCTCGGTGCCCAAACCCTGCATAAAGAGATTAGCAATCCTCTGAAATATATATTCTTTGTCCAGGTGCACCAGGGATTTTGCAGTCATTTAATGCACTCTCCTTTATAAAGCTACAGGCTACAATCCTCATTAAATAATATATCAAGAGGATCAACCGGCATAGGCATATCATCTGCCGACTGGCATAGCACATTTCTCAAACCTGCATCATGAAGTATTTGCACAGCATTATTTGTATCATCCTCCGTAAAAGGCGCCAGGTCCCTCTTTCTGAAAGCAGGCTGATATTCAATTAAATTAACTGGCACCTCCGGGTTAATACCGGCCAGTTTTTTACCAATTAGATAAAGCTCCTCAGCTGTTACTAAATCTTTATGATATGGAATACCTACTACCGTAAACAGTCTTCCCTCACATTTTTCCAATATATAGCCGATGCCCTGCCATGTATTGTCCATATACCTTTCTGCAACAGCCGGATCATTAATGCCGGTAAGCTGCTGGAAGCCTTGCAGCGTAGCGCCTTTGATATCCGGACTAATGTCCGTTAAGCCTGCATCTATTAAAGCCTCTATATAATCACTGGTTAATAGGCTTCCATTGGTATCCAGTTGTATTCTTAAATGATCTGGGGCACGTGTAGATATTTTATTGATAAATTCCAGCAGCCACCTGCGGTTTAAGGTAGCCTCCCCTCCCGAAATACCAATACGGTTTACGCCGGGTCCACTGGTATTAATAAACAACTGGTGAACAAGCTGGTCCGGCGTTGAAGGCCTATCGACATTACTGTATGTCAAGTTCCAGTTATGGCATGCCGAACAATGCATATTACAGCCGTGCATAAAGAATGACATTTCCTTAATACCATATATTTTTGCCATTTCATGAACGTTTTTGTTTAATACTGTTACAATCCGTTGCGGAGGATAGCTTTTTATAACGGATTGATCTGTAATAATATCCATGCCATCTTCAACCGGAGTCACGCAGCTTGGCTTTATAACACCGTTCACCACTACGTTACATTCACCGCAGCCACCGGTCCCACAAGGTGCATGAATGCCTTCCTCTCCATGGAAGTGGTCCAGATTTATTTTGTAACCAATAATCTCAAGCGCTTTGAGAATGGTAATATTCTCGGAGACCGAATACTCTATGCCATCTATAGTTACTTTTACTGTATTTCTTTGATTAGATACTTCCACTAATTCCCGAGCGGTATTAGGACAGCTAATAACACACGCACCGCAACCAGTGCATTTACTTCCCCACTTGCATGCAAAATATTTACAAAAGCCGCAATCTATACAATTGCTGTTAGCCCTGGCTACTTGCATTATTGTCACTAATAGTCACTTCTTTCTGTCAGTTTTACCCCCTCCATTAAATGGAGGGGGTAAAACTTTATAATAATCTTATGACTTCATTTCATCTTCGGTATAAGGTTCCCAGGGATCCGTAGTTGCCATCTTCGGCAAATCTGCCAGACCGGGGAATACACCTGGTTTGCCCCAGATGGCCCGGCGTGCTGCTTTACCACGCTGCGGCACATCTACCCAGGGTATGTGAGCATACATCAGGCAGTATACCGGTGAGGTAACAGCTTTGTTAACAAGGTGTTCATCCATCATGCAATTCAACACGGCCGGCTTGCCGCTTTCTGCCGCTTTAAAGCAGCGGTCCAATGCCGCAGTGAAATTCTCATGCTTATCTACCATTTCACCATAGCAGCCCAGTTCCTCAGCAATTTTGTGCCATCTAACTGCCGGCTTGCGCTCCTGCCCCAACTGCATCGATCCTTGCCATTCAGTACCCTTGCGATCCTGTTCACCAAGAGCATCCCAATTAGGTCCGTACCATGCATATTTCATACCGGGCATCCAGCCGTTATTCTCTGTCACGAGATATACGATGGGAAGATTATAGCGGGATGCTGTTTCTATTTCTATTCCAGCGTTACCCATACCAGAGTCACCCATCAAAGCAAGAACGGGAGTTTTATCACCCATTTCCAGCTGCGCTATGGCAGTGCCGATAGCCATGGCAACGCCGTGACCAACCCCGGCCTGCTCGGAAGAACTCAGTAACTGGGAGTGACGGGTAGCTTTAAGATAAGGCATTACATAATCCGACATGGTATAACCGTCAATCATAATGCGAACTTTGCTTTCATATTTTTCTTCGAGATAATCGGCTATGGCCTGGGAGAGATATCCGTGATGCATAACATTTTCCTTTTTATATTTCGGGTGTTCAAAGCCGAAATACATAGCCTTATCCCTACGCCGCTTCTCCGCATCCTTATTTGCCTGCTGGATCTTGCTGATCCACTCGTCCCTGCCTGCCGGCGGCTGCAGGTTGTTGGCCTTAATATAGTCAATCATTTGCTGGGCAACTATCTTTGGACTGCCCACTATGGCTGTGCTTGTGGGGATGTAGGTCCAGATTTGGTTCACGGTTTCGTTAATCTGTATCGTCTCCGGCCATCCTCCGCCGAAACCGTCAAAGAACCCGACCTTAACTCCAACAGGAATCATTACTTCAATTTCATTACGGAACGGGGGGAGACCACGGTAATAATAGTCATGTTTTTCAGTAACAATGGCCCTGCCGATACGCCTGGTGGTAAAAGGTATTTTGGCCAGGTTAACCAACTCAGTCAATTCCTTGGATGCATCAGCCCAAGTGGCCCCGTCACCAAGAATCATGAACGGTTTATCTACTTCGTAAAGCCTTTTTACCGCTTGCGCTACATCTTCGGGAGCACCTCCACTGGCTAAGGGCTTGGTAGTATCTTTACCGCGCCAATCGGGAATCCAGGTAGCATGATCGCCCCACAGACCCCACCACACTTTATTTTTCATATCATCCTGGGTAAAGAGGCAGCTTACACCCAATTCCATAACTACCGGGCCCTTGGGTGCAGACTGGGCATCTTTAAATGAACGGGTGAAAAACTGTTTGATGGTGTTAGGATATGTTATACGCTGGGCCCACTTGGATATGCTGCCCATTAATTCACAGGCATAGCTTTCCTGAATGGTATTGTATAGCTTATCATGTTCAATTTCGTGACCACCGCATATAAATATCATCGGTGAATTACTGAGGTTTGCCTGCTGTACAGCACTAACTGCATTACCAACACCGGGTCCTACTGTGGCGTAACAAATTGCTGTTTTACCGGTAATTTGCGCATAAGCTTCACCGGCATAGACAGCATTTTGCTCGTGCAAGAAAGTTATAGTTTTTATTCCAATACGACTGATAGCATCAATAAAGTGCCAGATATGTCCTCCTGGTACCCCAAAAGCTACTGTTACGTCGTGCTCTTTCAGTGTCTCTGCAACCCACATACCAGCGTATGGGTATAATTCCCTGGTTCCTAGCTCATAGCCAAGACTCTTTTGAGCTTCCTTATCAAACTCGACACCTAGTTTTGTCACCCTGAAAATACCTCCTTTATTAATATGGAGTAGAAAAATTTTTTCACTGCGTTTGCATACATAGCCCTACTTATCAATAAGAGCTCTTATATACCCTGAATCAGCAAATACCCAAACCGCAATAACTAAATCCACGCGCCTCATTATTTTTATTAATTCCCGGCATTCCAGGTTGTTATTCGATAAATTATAAAAATTCTGTATAATTATAATTTATCAGTAATCAGTCAGAATCTTTACTGATACTCGAATTAAAATATAATGAGGCTAAAAACCCTCCTTTCTTTTAAACTAATTACGATTAGGACATTTGTCCGGCTAAAAATCTCTTAGTATCGCAGTATTCCTTGCTTTTTTGGGCATCCCCACCTTTCACAAGGACAAAAATGGTGTATTGGGGACTTTCCGGTATAGGCGGGAT
>Ga0209347_1000525_pt1 | contig 93356 bp, 97 predicted proteins | sample AutmiccommuBRH23_FD_187382 | JGI IMG/M metagenome (GOLD analysis project Ga0209347, IMG submission 187382) | Deep subsurface microbial communities from Mt. Terri, Switzerland - Autotrophic microbial communities BRH/23 (SPAdes) (version 2) | ecosystem: Environmental > Aquatic > Deep subsurface >...
TACGGCGCGCCAGGACCGCCGCCGGATCCTCGGGTGCCACCAGGGCTTCGCGCAGCGAACCGATCACCCGCAGCCGCTCGCCCTCGGCATCGCGGACGCCCAGCGTGTACAGGCCGGACTGCGGCGCCAGCGCGTCGCGGGTCTCGGGGCTGCGCAGCGACACCCCGCAAATCCCCCAGTCGCCCGGCCGCCGGGCCAGCGCGTCGTCGGTGTAGACCGCCTGGTGGGCGCGGTGGAAGGCGCCGAGCCCGAGATGCACGATGCCGGTGGCGATCGCGGCGCGGTCGTAGCGCGGGCGGGCGACGGCGCCGGGCAGCGCCAGCAACATCGCGGAGTCGAGACGGACGGTCACAGCTTGTAGGCCTGCTTTGCCAGACGGTAGGCGAGGTCGACGGCGACCTCGCGGGCCTCATCCTCGTCGATCCGGTGCTCGGCCACCAGCCGCGCGAGATAGGCGCAGTCGATCCGCCGGGCGACGTCATGCCGGGCGGGGATCGACGGGAAGGCGCGGGTGTCGTCGTTGAAGCCGACGGTGTTGTAGAAGCCGGCCGTCTCGGTGATGCGCTGGCGGTAGCGCCACATGCCCTCGGGGCTGTCGTGGAACCACCAGGGCGGGCCGAGACGCAGCGCCGGGTAATGCCCGGCGAGCGGTGCCAGCTCGCGGGCGTAGGTGGTCTCGTCGAGGGTGAACAGGATGATGGTCAGCCCCGCCTCGTTGCCGACGCGGTCGAGCAGCGGCTTCAGGTTGCCGACGAAGTCGGAGCGGGTCGGGATGTCGTCGCCCTTGTTGGCGCCGAACGCCGCCTGCATCCACGCGTTGTGGCCGCGCCGCACGCCCGAGTGGATCTGCATGACCAGCCCGTCCTCCAGGCTCATGCGCGCCATCTCGGTCAACATCTGGCCGCGAAACAGCTCGGCATCGGCGGTGGAGGCCCGCCCGGACGCCACCCGGGCGAACAGCACCTCGGCCTCGGCCGGCGGCAGGTCGGCGGTGAAGGCGGTGGGGTGGCCGTGGTCGGTGGCGGTGGCGCCGAGCGCCATGAAGTCGCGCCGCCGGGCCGCCAGGGCGGCCAGATAGCCGCGCCAAGTCAGCGCATCCTCGCCGGTCATGGCACCCAGCGCCTCGAGGTTGGCGCGGAAGCCGGGGGTGTCCGGGTCGACCACCGCGTCCGGGCGGAAGGTCGTCACCACCCTGCCGGTCCAGCCGGAGTCGCGGATGGCGCGGTGATGCTCCAGCGGGTCGAGCGCCCCCTCGGTGGTGGCCAGCGCCTCGATGCCGAAGCGCTCGAACAGCGCCCGCGGCCGGAACTCCGGGCGACCCAGGCATTCGGAGATCCGGTCGAAGCTCGCATCCGCCGTCGCCGGCGACAGCCGCTCGTGCACGCCGAACACCTCGGCCAGCGAATGCTCCCACCACAGCCGGGTCGGGGTGGCGCGGAACAGGTGCCAGTGCTCGGCGACGGTGCGCCAGATCCGCCGCGGGTCGCGCTCGACTTGCCCGCCATCCAGCCGCGGCACGCCCAGCGTCTCGAGCCGGACGCCGTGGCTGTACAGCATGCGCAACAGGTAGTGGTCCGGCACCACCAGCAGGTCGGCCGGGTCGGCGAACGGCCGGTCGTAGGCGAACCAGGCCGGGTCGGTGTGGCCGTGCGGGCTGACGATCGGCAGGCCGGCGACTTCGGCATACAGCCGCCGCGCGATCCCGCGCTCGCCGGGGTCCGACGGGAACAGGCGATCCTCATGCATGGGCGCAGGCTCTCACATCAAGGCGTTCGGGACAAACAGCACCAGGCCCGGCCACAGCGTCAGGATGACGACCAGGATCAGCACCGCGCCGACGAAGGGCAGCGACTCGACGATATACTCCTCGACAGGGCAGTCGAGCAGGCTGCACACCGTGTACATCGCCACGCCGACCGGCGGCGTCATCGATCCCAGCGTCACGATGGTCATCATCAGGATGCCGAAATGCACCGGGTCGACGCCGAGCGGCTGCACGATCGGCAGGAAGATCGGGGTCAGCAGCAGCACCAGCACCGTGCTCTCGACGAACAGCCCGGCGATGAACAGGAACACCAGGATCAGCCCCACGATCAGCAGCGGCTCCTCGGTCAGCGCCGTCATCGCAGCAGCGATGGTCTGCGGCGCCTGCTCGAAGATGATGGCGTAGCCGACCATGCCGGAGAACAGGATGATCAGCATGATCATGCCGGTGTCGACCACCGCCTCGACCAGGGCGTCGACCATGGAGGCCCAGGTCATCTCGCGATGCAGCAGGAAACCGACCGCGCCGGCGTAGACCACAGCGAAGGCGCCGACCTCCGACGGCGTGAACACCCCGCCGCGGATCGCCAGCAGCAGCGCCAGCGGGAACAGCAGCGCCCATTTGGCGTCGGCGACGGCGTGGCGGACCTCGGCGAAGGTCGGCGGCCGCGCCGCCTCGGCGCGGTAGCCGCGGCGCCGGGCGATCAGCCAGACGGTGGCCATCAGGAACACCATCATCAGCAGGCCCGGAACCAGGCCGGCCAGGAACAGCCGGCCGATCGAGACGTTGCCGACGAAGCCGTACAGGATCAGCCCGAGGCTCGGCGGGATGGTCGCGGTGATCAGCGAGCCGACGGCGATCACCGCCGAGGTGAAGCCGCGGGAATAGCCACGGGCGATCAGGCTCGGCCCGAGGATGCGCGCCTCCATCGCGGCGTCGGCGACGGCCGACCCGGAGATCCCGCCCATCAGCGTCGACAGCACGATGCAGACCTGCGCGAGGCCGCCGGCCATCCACGACACCAGCACGTTGGAGCAGGCGATCAGCCGGGTGGTGATGCCGGTGCGGTTCATCATGTGGCCGGCCAGCACGAAGAACGGCACCGCCAGCAGCGGAAAGCTCTGCGAAGCAGACGCGACCTGCTGCACGCCGATCGACATCGGCATCGGCCCGGTGGCGAAGAACGAGAAGCCGGCAAGGCCGATGGCGAAGGCGATCGGCAGGCCGAGCGCCATCAGCACGAAGAAGGTGATCGCGAGCAGGGTCACGGGACGATCTCCTCGATGTCGGCGGCGAGCTCGGTCGCGAAGATCGGGTGTGGCCTGCTCCGCAGGCTAAGAAGGGCAGCCGCCACCTGCTGCAGCAGGGTGAAACCAAGCAGGACGCACCCCACCGGCACCGCGATCGTCACCAGCGCGTAGGGGATGCCGCTGTCGCCGAACAGCCGCTCCATGTTCAGCATGGTCAGCCGGTATCCCATGATCGCCATGATCCCGAGGAATGCCAGGCAGACCGCCGCCAATGCGATGTCGACGACCACCCGGGCGCGCATCGGCAAGCGGCGGACCAGATAGTCGATGCCGATATGGGCGCGCTTGCGCAGCGCCATGTCGGCGCCGAGGAAGCTGACCCAGACGAACAGCAGCTGGGCGAGGTCGACCGACCAGACCAGCGGCACGCCGAACCAGCGCATCACCCCGGCGATGAAGACCAGAACCACGATGACCGCCAGCAGGGTGCCGGCGAGCAGAGCCTCGACCTTCAGGAACACGGCACCCATGGGCGACCTCGGTTCGATTGGCGAGTCACTAGACTATCGACGACCGCCGGGCTGACGATGCCCGTCGCATCGTGGGTCCCGGGTCGGGCGTCGCCCGCCCGGGATGACGACAGAGTGGAAGGGGCGACGCCCGCCCGGCCGTCTCACTCCATCGTCGTCATCCCGGAACGCCCCGCCGCGAGGCGGGACGTATCCGGGACCCACCCGCTGCCTCGGGGCGTCAGTTCATCAGGAACTTGTCGATTTCCTTGCGCAGCTCGCTGTAGCCGAGCTTCTCGTAGACCCCGGCGGTGGCCTCGCGGAACGGCGCCACGTCGATGGTCGTCACGGTCATGCCCTTGGCCGCCATCTGCTTCTCGTAGTCGGCGAGCGACGCCTCGGTGGCGCGCGACGCCTGGTCGCCGGCCTTCAGCGCCTCTTCCCGCAAGATCTTCTGCAAATCGGCCGGCAGCCCGTCGAACCACGCCGCACTGGTGACGACGCCGGTGATCAGGTTGATGTGGCCGCTCTTGGTCAGGTGCTTGGTGACCTCGTAGAGCCGGGAGTTGTAGACCGCCGGGCTCTGCGCCTCGACGGCGTCGATCACCTTCTGCTGCAGGGCCGGGTAGACTTCGGCCCAGCCCATCGGCGTCGGCGTCGCACCCATGGCGCGGATCGTCTCCATCCAAACCGGTGCGCCCGGCGTGCGCATGCGGACGCCGGCGAGGTCGGCCGGCACCTTGACCGGCATGTTGGTCAGCAGGTGGCGCTCGCCCTGCCACCAGTTGAACGACAGCACCTGCAGGCCGGCCGACTTGCGCAGCTTCTCGACCCAGGTCTCGAACATCGGCGAGGTCACGACCTTGCGCACGCCGTCGAAGCCGGACGCCAGGTAGGGGGCGCCGAGCACGCCGAATTCCTTGGTGTAGACCGCCAGCCGGCCGCCATCGACGACCACCGCGACGCCGGCGCCGGCCCGCGCCTGCTCCAGCACGTCCTCGTCCTTGCCGAGCTGCGAGCCGGGGAACAGCCGCACCGCCACCTTGCCGGCGCTGCGCTGCTCGACATTCGCCTTGAAGGCGTTCAGCCCCTCGAACAGCGGGTCCTGGGTCTGCAGCGCGGTGTTGACGCTCAGGGTGAAGTCCGCCGCCCATGCGGCACTGCTGCCGGCCGCCAGGACCACCCCGAACGCGGCGGCACGCAGAGTCCTCGTCATGCTGGTCATCGTTTCCTCCTGCGCCCTCTTTGTCGCCCCTACGGGCGTTGATGCTTGGAATGCTAGTATGGTAGTATGGTTGAAATCGAATGACAATGCCGTCCCGCTTCGGTGCAAGATCGTCGCGGGGACAAAGGCAGCAAGGGCGCGAGGGAACGCGATGCTCAATCCGATCAGACCGGACGGACAGGAGCCGGTCGCCAAGCGGGTGTTCCGGGAGTTGCGGAGCGCGATCGTCATGATGGCGTTCCGGCCGGGTCAGGCGCTGTCGGAGAAGGAGATCGCCGACCAGTTCGGGGTCAGCCGCCAGCCGGTGCGCGAGGCCTTCATCAAGCTCGGCGAGGTCGGGCTGGTGAGCATCCGGCCGCAGCGCGGCACCTTCGTGGTCAAGATCTCCGCCCGCCAAGTCTACGACGTGCGCTTCGTGCGCGAGGCGGTCGAGGTGGCGGTGGTGCGCAAGGCGGCCCTGGAGCTGCCGGCCGCCGCCATCCGCGCCCTGCGCGAGACCGTGAGCGCGCAGCGCAAGGTCGCCGCCGACGAGGGGCCGGAGCGGTTCTTCCCGCTCGACGAGGCGTTCCACCGCGGCCTCGCACTGGGGGTGGGCTGCGACTACGCCTGGCGGGTGGTCGAGGACATGAAGGTCCAGATGGACCGCGTGCGCTACCTCAGCCTGCCGGAGGCGACGCCGACCGGGCGGCTGATCGACCAGCACGAGGCAATCCTCGACGCCGTCGCGGCGCATGATCCGGCAAAGGCCGAGGCGGCCATGCGCACCCACCTGACCGAGATCCTGACCTCGCTGCCCGAGCTGGCCGAGCGTTACCCCGACCTGTTCGAGGGCGAGCCGGCCGACCTGGCCGACGCCGGCAGCGCCGCCTGAAGCAAAACAATCAGAACCACCGAGAAGCGACCATGAAGATCGTCAGCGCCCGCGTCATCGTCACCTGCCCCGGCCGCAACTTCGTCACCCTGAAGATCGAGACCGACGACGGCGTGCACGGCATCGGCGACGCGACCCTGAACGGCCGCGAGCTGTCGGTCGCGTCCTACCTGAGCGACCACGTCGTCCCCAACCTGATCGGCCGCGACCCGCACCGCATCGAGGACCTCTGGCAGTTCCTCTACAAGGGCGCCTACTGGCGGCGCGGCCCGGTCACCATGGCGGCGATCGCCGCGGTCGACACCGCCCTGTGGGACATCAAGGCCAAGGCCTGCGGGGTGCCGCTGTACCAACTGCTCGGCGGCCGCAGCCGCGACGGCGCCATGGTCTACGCCCACGCCAACGGCCGCGACCTCGCCGAGACCGTCGACCGCGTCGGCGAGTACATCGAGAAGGGTTACAAGGCAGTGCGCGCGCAGTCCGGGATCCCCGGCGTGGCGGGCGTCTACGGCATCGGCAAGAAGGACGGCCATTACGAGCCGGCCACCAAGGGCCTGCCGCAGGAATCGATCTGGTCGACCGAGGCCTACCTCGACTTCGCGCCGAAGCTGTTCGAGGCGCTGCGCGACAAATACGGCATGGGCCCGCACCTGCTGCACGACGTGCATCACCGCCTCACGCCGATCGAGGCCGCGCGCCTGGGCAAGAGCCTGGAGCCGTACCGGCTGTTCTGGATGGAGGATCCGACCCCGGCCGAGAACCAGGAGACCTTCCGGCTGATCCGCCGGCACACGGTCACGCCGATCGCGGTCGGCGAGGTGTTCAACACCATCTGGGACTGCAAGGACCTGATCCAGGAGCAGCTGATCGACTACATCCGGGCGTCGGTGGTGCACGCCGGCGGCATCACCCACCTGCGCCGGATCGCCGACCTCGCCGCCCTGTACGGCATCCGCACCGGCTGCCACGGCGCCACCGACATGTCGCCGGCCTGCATGGGGGCGGCCCTGCACTTCGCGCTGTGGGTCCCGAATTTCGGGGTGCAGGAGCACATGGCGCATGACGAGCTGACCGACGCGGTGTTCCCGCACGCCTACCGCTTCGAGGACGGCTACATGCACCCGGGCGAGACGCCCGGCCACGGCGTGGAGATCGACGAGGCGCTGGCGGCGAAATACCCCTACGAGCCGGCACAGCTGCCGGTGGCGCGGCTGGCGGACGGCACGCTGTGGAGTTGGTAGGGCGGGAGCGGCCTGGTCGTCAGGCGGCGCTTTTCAGGGGCTTCGCCCGTTCGATCCGCTCGCGCTCGCGCGGAGAGTTCATGGCTTCCCACAAGTCGCTCCGCCGCTGAACGTTGAGCCAGAACTCCGGGCTGTTGCCGAACACCCGCGCGAGAATCAGCGCCGTCGACACGGTCACGCCGCGGCGGCCGTTACACAACTCGTTGACGTGCTTGCGCTGAACGCCCATCGCATCGGCCAACGCGCCCTGGGTCAGGCTCAGCGGCAGCATGAACTCCTCCACCAGGATCTCGCCGACCGTCGCCGGCTTGCGTGTCGTACTGAGCATGCCGAGCCTCACCTGTAGCCGTGGTCGTCCAGATACACGTCCGCAGCCTCGCCCCGGTGGCCATCCCATCGGAAGATCAGCCGCCACTGCTTGTTCACGCGGATCGAACTGAACGCCGCCAGCCGACCCTTCAACTTCTCGAAATGGTTGCTCGGCGGAACACGCAGATCCTGATCCGTGGTCGCGTCGTCGATCATCTGCAGTTTGCGGAACAGACGAGTCTCGATGTCCGGCGGGATGTTCCTCGACCCGATGTCGTCGACGAAGAATGCCCGCAGCCATTCGTCTCGGAAACCAACGATCATCAGACGCTCCCGACCCCTTGTACCACCCATTGGTACAAGGGGCAACCATGGGAGATCTTATCGACCGGGACGGTTGCCCGCCGCACTCACACCCGCGGCAGCTTGGTCTCCACCAGCCTGGCGAAGAACGAGGCGCCGACCGGCAGGGCCTCGTCGTTGAAGTCGTATTTCGGGTGATGCAGGCCCCAGTCCTTGCCCGGCGCGCCGCCGCCGAGCCACACGAAGGCGCCGGGGCGCTTCGCCAGCATGATCGAGAAGTCCTCGCTGCCCATCGCCTGGCGCGGCGACCGGTCGATCTTGTCGGCCCCGACCAGCGCCTCGCCGACATCGGCGGCGAAGGCGGCCTCCTCGACGTCGTTGACGGTCGGCGGCACGCCGCGCATGTACTCCAGCTCGACCTCGGCGCCGTACATCCGGCCGACCCCGTCGCACAAATCCTGCAGCCGCTGCTCCACCAGGTCCTGCACCGCGGCGTCGAAGGTGCGGATCGAGATGATCAGCTGCGCGGTCGCCGGGATCACGTTGTTGGCGGTGCCGGCGTGGAACTGGGTGACGCTCATCACCACCGACTTCAGCGGGTCGACGTTGCGGCTGACCACGGTCTGGATGGCCTGATAGAGCTGCACGCCGACGGCGATCGGATCGACCCCGTCCTGCGGTCGGGCGGCATGCGCGCCCTTGCCGCGCACCGTCAGGGTGGCGCGGTCGGCCGACGCCAGAATCGGGCCGCCACGGAACGCCATGGTGCCGGCCGGCATATGCGGGGCGTTGTGGATGCCGAAAATGCTGTCGCAGGGAAAGCGCTCGAACAGCCCGTCCTCGACCATCTTCTTGGCACCGCCGCGACCCTCCTCGGCGGGCTGGAAGATGAAGTGGACGATGCCGTCGAAGTTGCGGGTCTCCGCCAGATACTTCGCGGCCCCCAGCAGCATGGTGGTGTGGCCGTCATGGCCGCAGGCGTGCATGCGCCCCGGGATCTGCGACTTGTAGGGAACGTCGCTCTCCTCGTCCATCGGCAGCGCGTCCATGTCGGCGCGCAGGCCGACGCTGCCGGTGCCGGAGCCATTGCCGCGCAGCACGCCGACCACGCCGGTCTCGCCGATGCCGCGATGCACCTCGATGCCCCAGGACTCCAGCTTCTCGGCGACGATCGCCGAGGTCCGGAACTCCTCCAACCCGATCTCCGGGTTGGCGTGGAAGTCGCGCCGCCACTCGGTCATCTCGTCGTGAAAGGCGGCAATGCGGTTGTTGATGGGCATCGTGGGCTCCAGCGGCGGCCGTCGGGAATGAACCGGGCGCCGGGGCGCCACGGTCGAGGATGGAGGCGGATCGTAGAGCGAGGCCGCGCCGAAAAACCAGAGGGCATCATTCGCCTTGGCGATCAGCCGCGGCCACCGCCGTCGACACGGGGTCGGCACAGCATCGGGGCGTACAGGGCAAGATACAGCGCGAAGGCGAGGATCCAGGCGCCGCCCGCCAGCTCGAGCGCCGGCACCGGCAGGCCGGGAGCGAGCGCCGCCGCCAGTCGCAGCACCGCCGAGGCGGTGACCAGCAGGTAGACCGCGACGGTCGCCCGGCCGGCGGCGAGCGCCCGGCCGGTGTGGCCGAGGGTGGCGCGGGTCATCATCGCCAGCATCATGGTCGCCATGGCACCGGCCGCGAAGGCATGCAGAACAGCCGCCGCCGGCACGATGCCCGGTGCGAAGGCGGCCGCCGCCATCAAGCCGAAGCCGGCCGGGACCCACAGGTAGCCGAGGTGCAGTACCCAGACCAGCGCCTCGCCGCCGGTGCGCCAGCCCTGCCAGCGCGCCAGCCGCGCCAGGTGAGCGGCGGCGACCGCCGCCGCGACGGCACCGGTCAGCGGCGAGGCCGGCCAGCCGAGCCACAGCGCGAGGGCGGCGACCGTCGCCAGCAGCACCGCCGCATCGATCCGGCCCGGCTCGGCCGGCAGCGGCCCCCCGCGCCCGGTCGACGTCAGCCAGTTGCGGGTGAAGGCCGGAATGATGCGACCGCCGATCAGCGAGATCATCAGCACGATCGCCGCCAGCCCGAACTCTGCACCAAAACCGCCACCGTCGGGCACCAGGCCGGCGGCAGCGGCATGGGTCAGCGCGTTGCCGGCCAGCAACAGCAGCGGCCCGGCCGCCATCGGCAGGTTCCGCCAGTTGCGGCTGGCGCGGATCTGCGAGGCGGTCCTGAGCGCGAGGATGGCGAGGAAGGCGAGGTCGACGGCGGCGACCACCGGCACGCCCAGGGCATCCGGCGCCGCCATGACGACACGGCCGGCGAGCCAGACGACGGCGAGAGCGGCCAACGGCCGGCCGATCAGCTTCGGCTGTCCAGTCCAACTCGGCACCGCGGTCAGCAGAAAGCCGCCCACCACCCCGGCCGCGACGCCGTACACCATCTCATGCGCGTGCCAGGCCAAGGCGCCGTAGGTTTCGCCGCCGGGCGCCGCGAGTCCGGCGAGGGCTGCCAGCCACAGGGCCAGGGCGCCGATCGCCCAAGCGGCACCGGCGAGGAAGAACGGCCGGAACCCGACGTCGAGCAGGGCCGGCGGCGGCGCGACGGCGGTCCGGCCGGGCACCGCCGGGCCAAGCGGAGCTACGCTCATGATGCACTCCTGGTTGCGCTGCCGGCATCGGTCGCGATGGCGCCGAGCATGTCTTCGGCGAGCATGTCGCCCGGCAGGTCATAGGACCGGGCCGCCTCCGCGAGCGTCATGAACGGCGCCATCACGCAGCCCGGGCAGGCCATGCGGTGGCGGTTGAACACGGGCACGGTCTGCGGCCAGCGGGCCATGAGGTCGGCGACGATCATCGACAGCAGTTCGGCGGACTTCATGACGGCTCTCGTCCGGCGGGTGGGATCGGAATGCCCTACCCTACCGGCGCCGGCAGCCGCGACCTTGCGCTGGCGCAAGCTCGACGGATTCGCCGGCTCACCCCTTGTCGGGGCGCAAAGCCGCGTTCACGCCTGCTCGGCGATCTCCACCAGCCGGTGCGGCTGCGCGATCACCAGGTGCGACGCGCGCTTGCCGGACAGGATGCCCTCCTGCTCCCAGGCGGCGAGCGTCCGGCTGACGGTGTGCAGCGTGGTCGCGGTCATCTCCGCCAGATCGTTGCGGGAGATCACGAAAGGGATCTCCACCCCGCCCTCGACCCGGCGGCCGGACTGCCGGACCATGCGCAGCAGCGTCGAGGCGATGCGCCGCTCCACCCGCTGCGTGGCGACCTCGCGAAGGCGCTCCTGCATCTCTTCGATCCGGCCGCCGATCACGTTGATGGCGTTCATCGCGATCGCCGGGTAGCGGGCCATCAGATCGGCGGTGCGGCCGGCACTCCAGGCCAGCAGCATGCAGTCCTCGACGGCGGTCGGGGTGGCCGGGAACGGGACCCGTCGCAGCACCGCCACCGTGCCGATCAGGTCGCCCGGCCCCATGAACCGCAGCACGATGTTCTGGCCGTCCGGCGTGGTCTGGTCCAGCCGCAGCCGGCCCCAGCCGAGCACGTAGTTGTGCGCCGCCTCCTCGCCCTGCTGGAACAGCACCTCGCCCTTCTTCAACGGCCGCTCATGCGCCTCGCGCGCGACCGCCTCGCGCTCCTCCGGCGCCAGCCCCTTGAATAGCGGCACCCGCTCGAGCACCGTCACGCGGGCCGGGATGTCCATGCCTCGCTCTCCTGCAGTCCGAGGGTACTCCGAAGGCTGTTCTGCGCGTCCGCGCCGCCGTGGTCAACCGGGCGGCGGCTGCGCGGCCCAGTGCCCGGCATTGGTGTGCAGCTGTTCCTCCAGCATCGCCAGGAACGCCGACGCGATCGGCGAGGCAGCCCCGCGGCGCGGCTCGATCGCCATCAGGTCGAGGGTCAGCGGCGGTCCGGCGAGCGGGCGCACGCACAGCGTCCGGTCGCGGATCTCCGGCAGCAGCATGACCGCCGGGATGATGGCGACGTGATCGCTGTTGGCGACGAAGTCGAAGGCACCGAACATCGAGTCCAGTTCCAGCACCTCGTCGAGTTCGACGCCGAGCGCCGCCAGATGCGCCAGGATCCGCCGGGTCCGCAGATTGCCGGCCGGCGGCACCACGAGCCTGAACGACGGCAGGGTGCGCAGGTCCAGCGGCTGCATGTGGCCGCTGGCGCCGGCACGCGCGACGAACATCTCGGGCACGCCCGGCAGCGCCCGGCCGGCGAGGGGGCCGACCGCATCGAGGGCCGGCACCACCGCCGCGTCGAGGGCGGCCGCCGACACCCTCTCGATGAGCTGGTCGCTGATCGCCTCGACCACGGTGACCGTGGCGTTCGGGTGCTCCTGCCGGAACCGGCGAAGCACCGGTCCCATGACGCAGCGCGTCAACGCCGACATCAGCCCGACCGAGGCCTCGCCCTCCAGGCCGCGGCCGAAGCCGCGGACCTCGCCTTCCGCCTCGGACACGGCGCGCAGGATCGCCGCGCAGCGACGGTACAGGCGCTCGCCGGCGGGGGTCGGCCGGGCGCCGCCGCGCTCGCGCGCGATCAGCCGGACGCCGAAGCCGTCCTCCAGCCGCCGCACCTGCTGCGAGACGCCGGACTGGGTGGCGTTCTCGCGGCGCGCGGCGGCGGTGAAGGACCGCTCCTCCACGACCGCGCAGAACAACCGCATGGCAGGCAGGCCCAGAACCATCCGAGTATTAGGCCATATGATGGATTTCAGTAGAAACGATCATTTCCCCTAACGGCCGTGGCGGTTCCTGATTACGGGACAAGCAATAGCCGATGGGAGGATATGCGAGATGACGACGCTGACCGACGCCCCGCGCGACCTGACGCTCACCCGGCGGCACCCGCTGATCGGCACCGAGGTGCGCGGCATCGACCTGTCCCGGCCGCTTCCGGCGCAGCAGCTGGCACGGCTGGAGGCGATCTGGATGGAGCACCCCATGCTGGTGTTCCCGGCGCAGACGATCACCGACGAGCAGCAGATCGCCTTCGCCCGGAACTTCGGCGAGTTGGAGATCCATCCCTCGGTGGCGCACCGCTCGTCCCGCCACCCGGAGATCTACCGGGTCTCCAACGTCGACGAGAAGGGCGACATCCTGCCGAGCGAGAGCAGCGAGTGGCAGTACATGGAGTTGACCTGGCTGTGGCACACCGACAGCTCGTTCCGCGAGGTGCCGTCGAAGGGCTCGATCCTGCACGGCATCACGGTGCCTGCGGAGGGCGGCGACACCCTGTTCGCCAACATGTACGCGGCCTATGACGCGCTGCCCGAGGGCATGAAGCAGCGGATCGCGACGCTCAGGGTCAGCCACAGCCACGACGCCATCATCGCCCGCTCGGCCAAGCTCAGCGCCCGGCAGGACAAGGGAAAATACGCCGAGCTGCCGGCGGTCGAGCACCCCCTGGTGCGCCGCCACCCGGTCACCGGCCGGCGTTCGCTGTTCCTCAGCCCGCACACCATGGCCGGCGTCGTCGGGCTGCCGGACGCCGAGGGCCTGGCACTGCTCGACGAGTTGACCCGGCACGCCACCGACGAGCGCTTCGTGTACCGGCACAAGTGGCGCAAGGAAGACGTGATCATGTGGGACAACCGCTGCACCATGCACGCGGTGATGCCATACGACTCCGTCAACCAGCGACGGATCATGCACCGCACCACGATCGTCGGGGACGAGCGCCCGACGGTCTGAGCGCCGGCTGTCTGAGCGCCGGCTGTCTAAGCGCCGGCGGGCCGCACCGCGACCCCCGCCTTTGAATCTTCCGTGAAGTTGCGCCGCCGCAAACTCCCTTGCGGCGGCGCAACTATGTTCAGCCGTGTCGAAACAAGCGCATCCCCGAAGCCAAGGAGCGACGCGATGAACGCCTTCAAGAAAGCGCTGGTCTGTTCGGTCAGCGCGCTGGCCATGACGGCCGGCCTCGCCCTTGGCGCCGACGCCGCAGACCCCTACGACGCCGACGCCCTGAACGCCCTGCAGACCATCGTGCTGAACCCGAGCGACCTGCCCGCCCCGATCACCCGCAGCCACGCCGAGACCGTGAAGGTCGAGCTGGAATCCATCGAGCGGGTGGCGAAGCTGGCCGACGGCACCGCCTTCACCTACTGGACCTTCAACGGCAAGGTCCCCGGACCGTTCGTGCGCGTCCGCGTCGGCGACACCGTCGAGGTGACGATGAAGAACGCCGCCGACAGCGCGCTGATGCATTCGGTCGACTTCCACGCGGTCACCGGCCCCGGCGGCGGCGCCGTCGCCACCCAGACGGCACCCGGCGAGAAGACCGGCTTCAGCTTCAAGGCGTTGAATCCCGGGATCTACGTCTACCACTGCGCCACGCCGATGGTGGCCGATCACATCCAGGCCGGCATGTACGGCCTGATCCTGGTCGAGCCCGAGGGTGGCCTGCCGAAGGTCGACCGCGAGGTCTACGTGATGCAGGGCGAGATCTACACCGCCGATCCGCTGGGCACGCCCGGGCTGGTCGCCACCGACTACGACAAGCTGCTCGACGAGAAGCCGGAATACTACGTGTTCAACGGCGCCGCCGCCGGCCTGACCGGCGAACAGGCGATCCACGCCAGGCGCGGCGAGACCATGCGGATCTACTTCGGCGTCGGCGGCCCGAACAAGACTTCGAGCTACCACGTGATCGGCGAGATCTTCGACAAGGTCTACCACTACGGCTCGCTGACCAGCCCGGCCGCGACCGACGTGCAGACGGTGTCGGTCGCTCCCGGCGGCGCCACCGTCGCCGAACTGAAGTTCGACGTCCCCGGCCGCTTCCTGATGGTCGACCACGCGCTGTCGCGGCTCGAGCGCGGCCTGGTCGCTCATATCGAGGTCGACGGCCCGAAGGATCCGGCGGTGTTCGACACCGGCAATGCGCAACTGAGCATGAAGGGTCACTGACCCTGCAGCAGGGGAGGCGTCCCCTCCCCCACCTTTCTACAAGGAGAACCTCCATGACCAAGACCTTCGCCTGCGCCGCCGTTCTGGCCGGCCTCGCTTTCGGCGCCGCGACGGGCAGCCCCGCCCTGGCTGCCGACCACCAGGTCAAGATGCTGAACCGCGGCGCCGCCGGCATGATGGTGTTCGAGCCCGCCTTCCTGGCTATCCAGCCCGGCGACACCGTCACTTTCCTGGTCGCCGACGCCGGCCACAACGCCGAGGCGATCCCCGGCATGCTGCCTGAAGGCGTAGAGCCGTTCGCCGGCACCATGAACAAGGAGATCACCGTCACCTTCGCCGCCGAGGGGCTGTACGGCTACAAGTGCAAGCCGCACTACGCCATGGGCATGGTCGGCCTGATCCAGGTCGGCGACGAGGCGCCGAACGCCGCGGCGGCGGCCAAGGTCAAGCATCCCGGGAAGGCCGGAAAAGTCATGGCCGGGCTGTTCGGTGAAGCCGGCAACGCGGTCGCCACGCTGCCGAAGTAACCGCAACCGCCGCTCGACCCGCGCCGCTCCGTGATCCGGGGCGGCGCGTGGCGTTTCCCGCCCCGGTCACAGCGCCACAAAGTGATCACAAGACCAAAGTCGCTGAAGGCGTTAGCTGATTCAGCATGATCATCATCGACAAGGCCCTTGACCGACGCGTAGCCGAGGACCGACCGATCCGGGTCGGCATGGTGGGCGCCGGTTTCATGGGGCGCGGCATCGCCCTCCAGATTGCGACGGCGGTGCCTGGGATGCGGCTGGTGGCCATCGCCAACCGCAACATCGAAGCCGCCCGCCGGGCCTACGAGGAGGCGGGGCACAGCGAGATACGCGAGGCCCGCGGCCCACGCGCGCTGTCCGCGGCGATCGAGGCCGACATACCGGCGATCACCGAGGACTGGCAGCTGCTGTGCCGGGACCCGCGCATCGACATCATCGTCGAGGCCACCGGATCCATCGACTACGCGGCCGCGGTCATCCTGTCGGCGATCGAGAACGGCAAGCATGTCGCGCTGATGAACGCCGAGCTCGACGGCACCGTCGGCCCGCTGCTCAAGCGCAAGGCGGACGCCGCCGGCGTGATCTACACCAACGTCGACGGCGACCAGCCCGGCGTGATCCTCAACCAGTATCGCTTCGTGAAGGGCATCGGCCTGCGCCCGGTGCTCTGCGGCAACATCAAGGGACTGCACGACCCCAAGCGCACCCCCACCACCCAGGCCGCCTTCGCCGCCCGCTGGGGCCAGAAGGCGGAGATGGTCACCTCCTTCGCCGACGGCACCAAGATCTCGTTCGAGCAGGCGATCGTCGCCAACGCCACCGGCATGGGGGTCGGCCGCCGCGGCATGTTCGGCCCCGAGGTGCCGGCCGGCACCCCGATCGCCGAGGCCTGCAAGGCGCTGCCGGCCGAGGAGTTCATGGACGGCCCCGGGATCGTCGACTACGTGGTCGGCGCGGTACCCGGCGGCGGCGTGTTCGTGCTCGGCACCATCGAGCATCCGCAGCAGCGCCACTACCTCAACCTCTACAAGGTCGGCGAAGGCCCGCTCTACTGCTTCTACAACCCCTACCACCTCTGCCATTTCGAGGTGCCGACGACGATCGCGCGCGCCGTGCTGTTCGGCGACGCCGCGGTCGCCCCGCTCGGCGCCCCCACCGTCGAGGTGGTGGCCGCGGCCAAGCGGCCGCTGCGCGTCGGCGAGTCGCTCGACGGCATGGGCCACTACATGACCTACGGGCTGTGCGAGAACGTGGCCACCGCACGGCGCGAGCGGCTGCTGCCGATCGGCGTGGCCGATGGATGCCGACTCCGGCGGCCGGTCGCCGAGGACACCGTGCTCACCTACGACGATGTCGACCTGCCTGCCGGGCGGATCGTCGATCGCCTGCGCGCCGAGCAGGACGCCGCGTTCTTCCCCGCCGCGGCGTCCCGCCCCCGGGCCGCTATGCGAGAGGCCGTCGCGGCCGGCGATTGAACCCCTGGGCCATCTGGCCGAACGCCTTGCCGGGGTTGGCGACGGAAGCGCCGGCCTCGGCAGCCAGGGCGAGCAGGATATCGGCAACCCCGGGCAGCCGCCCGAGCTTGCGCAGCGCGTCCAGGTGATAGTCCATGAACCCCGGCTCGCGCCGGGTCAGGAACCCCCGGACGATCAGGCGGTAGTAGCGCTTCAGGAATGCCGCCTCCACCGCCTCGAGCTCGCTGTCCGGTAGCAGTGCGGGTCCATAGCGCCGCAGCATCGGCACCCACTCGGCGAACAAGGTGCGGCGCTTCTCGGCGACGGTGGCGGTGATCGAATCGGAATGGGTGCGCGAGAACGACAGCACCTCGTGGACGAAGCCGAAGTCGCAAGCTCCGAGCAGATCGAATGTCACCGCCAGGTCGGCATGCAGGAACTCGCTCGGATAGAACGGCCGGCGCGCCCGCACCAGATCGGAGCGGAACATCGCCGAACTCGGCGCCAGCGCGAAGACCTCCTGTCGCAGGAAGCGGGCGGCGATGTCCCGGCCGTCGAAGCACTCCTGGCCGCGCGGCAACCCCTCGCACTCGATGATATCACCGCGCATCCGCGGCGAACCCAGCACGCCGACCGAGGGATGCCGCTCGCCGACCGCCACCAGCCTCTCGATGCAGTCCGGCTGCATGGTGTCGTCGGCGTGCAGGATCTTGCAGTAACGGCTGTCCGGGGAAATCCGTTCGAGCGCGCTGTTCCAGTTGTCGATGACCCAGAGGGTCTCGTCGTTGCGGAACACCCGGATCCGCGGATCCTGCAGACGGTACCGCTCCAGGATAGCCGCCGTCTCGTCGGTGCTGGCGTTGTCGAGGATGACGTATTCGAGATTGCCGTGGCTCTGCGCCAGGACGCTCTCGACGCATTCCACCAGGAAACGGGCGCCGTTGTAGACCGGCGTGACGACGGAGACGAACGGCTGTGCGGGCATCTATGTCCTGCCTTTCCTGAATTCCAGCCAATCAATACTGGTTTGAGTTCATCGGCTCGAACTGAATATTAGTTAATTTTCAGTTTACAGGGAAGTCCTCTCGCGGCCTCGTCACCCCCTGTCACAGCTTGGTCACTGCCATTTCCCTTGGAGTTTGGTGTTTGATGCGAATTATCAAAAGAGGAACGGCCGCGCTTCTTGGAAGTTGTCGGTCTGATACAACAAGAAGTGGGCGCGACACATGCGAGTGGTCCATATCTCACCGTCCGACACCGATGGTGGCGCCTCCAAGGGAGCGTACCGTCTGCATTCGGCGTTGAGGGCCTCCGGCGTCGACTCGAAGATGCTGGTGCAACGCAAGTACACGGATGATCCGTCGGTCATTACGACTCGCAAGGCTTATGTCGCGATGTTCGACGGACTGCGCGACCGGTTCGACCGACTGCCGCTGAAATTCTACGACTGGACGCGACACAACTGGTGGACCGTCGGCTGGCTGCCCTTCGACATCGCCGACACCGTCCGCGAGATGAAGCCGGATATCGTCCAATTCCACTGGACCGGGCGCGGCGCCGCTCCGATCAACACTCTCGCGCAGTTGCGCCACTATCCGATCGTCTGGACCCTGCGGGACATGTGGCCGCTCACCGGCGGCTGCCACTACTCGGCGGGGTGCGAGCGCTATCTGAAAGGCTGCGGCAACTGCCCGCAGCTCGGCTCCAACTCGCGCTTCGACATCAGCTGGTGGCAGTGGCGGCGCAAGCGCCGGGCCTGGAAGGACGTCAAGGTCTCGTATGTCGCGCTGAGCAACTGGATGGCCGGGATGGTGAGGCGCAGCCCGCTGACCGCGGGCAACGAGGTCACGGTCATCCCCAACGGCATCGATGTCGACCGCTTCGCCCCGACCGACAAGGCGGCCGCCCGCGCCGCCTGGCGGCTGCCGACCGATCGCAAGATCATCCTGTTCGGCGCCCTCAACAGCACCGGCGACCCGCGCAAGGGCTTCCGCTACCTCGACGAGGCGCTGCGGATCCTGGCGGCCCAGGGCTGGGGGGAGAAGGTGCTGGTGGTGGTGTTCGGGGCCAATTCCGGACCGGCGTCGCACGACCTGCCGATCCAGTATGTCGGCCACCTCCGCGACGACATCAGCCTGTCGCTGCTCTACGCCTGCGCCGACGTGATGATCATCCCGTCGATCGAGGACAACCTGCCGAAGACCGCGATCGAGGCAATGGCCTGCGGCGTGCCGCTCACGGCCTTCGCCAACACCGGGCAGCTCGACATCGTCGACCACAAGGTCAACGGCTACCTGGCCCAGAACCTGTCGTCCGAGGATCTGGCCCGCGGCATCGCCTGGTGCCTGGAGGAAGGCGAGCGCGGCCCCGGGCTGGGGCAGAGAGCGCGCGAGAAGGCGCTCACCGACTTCGACATGCGCTCGATCGTGCTTCGCCACATCGAGCTGTACAGCCGGCTGCTCGGGCACCGGGTGCCGGCGGCCAGCGTCGTCGGCGCGGCGTCCGCCGAGGGCGCCGGCGAATGGCCACAACTCGCGCTCGACGCCGGCATCAGGCCGATGCGCAAGCAAGGAGGACTCCCATGAAGGTCGTCATCCTGGCCGGGGGCTACGGCACCCGGATCAGCGAGGAGAGCACGGTCCGGCCGAAGCCACTGGTCGAGATCGGCGGACATCCGATCCTCTGGCACATCATGAAGATCTACTCGGCCCACGGGCTCAACGATTTCGTGATCTGCTGTGGCTACAAGGGCCAAATGATCAAGACGTTCTTCCGCGACTATGCGCTGGCGCGGTCGGACATCACCTTCGATCTGGCGAACCACTCCATGAAGGAGCTGCGCAACGGCGTCGAGCCGTGGAAGGTCACCCTGGTCGACACCGGCGAGGGCACGATGACCGGCGGCCGCCTCAAGCGGGTCGCCGACTATCTCGACGGCGAGACCTTCTGCATGACCTACGGCGACGGCGTGTCGAACATCGACATCGGCGCGCTGGTCGACTTCCACAAGAAGTCGGGCGCCAAGGCGACCGTCTCGGCGGTGCACCAGACCGGCCGCTTCGGGGCGCTGAGCCTGCTGCCGGGCGAGAAGCAGGTCGGCGGGTTCCGCGAGAAGTCGAACGACGATGGCCACTACATCAACGGCGGCTTCTTCGTCCTTGAGCCCGAGGTGCTCGACTACATCGACGGCGACGACACCACCTGGGAGCGCGAGCCGCTCGAGGCGCTGACCGCCGAAGGCCAGCTCGTCGCCTACCGGCACGAGGGGTTCTGGCAGAACCTCGACACCCTGCGCGACAAGCATCTCCTCACTGAATACTGGCAATCCGGGAGTCCCCCATGGAAGGTCTGGTGACAGGCATGGATACCCTCGTCCGCCCGGCGCCGCCGCGGCGCACCGCCGGCACGGTCCGTCCGCCGGCCAAGGTGCTGGTCACCGGCGCCGACGGCTACATCGGCAGCGTGCTGGCGCCGACGCTGATGCAGCGTGGCTTCGACGTGGTCGGCCTCGACACCGGATACTACCGCTCCGGGTGGCTGTACCATGACGGCTGCGACCGGCCGGCGATCCGGAACCGCGACGTGCGCGATCTCACGGTCGAGGACGTCGCCGGCTTCGATGCGGTCGTCCACCTGGCCGAACTCTCCAACGACCCGCTCTGCGAGAACGACCCGCAGACCACGCATGCGATCAACCATCTGGGCTCGGTGGCGCTCGCCGAGATCTGCCGCGACGCCGGGGTGAAGCGGTTCGTCTACGCCTCCTCCTGCAGCGTCTACGGCACTGCCGGCAACGGCGCGAAGACCGAGGAGTCGCCGACCAACCCGCTGACCGCCTATGCCGAGTGCAAGCTCGGGGTGGAACGTGACGTCATCGCCATGACCGACGACGACTTCAGCCCGACCTTCCTGCGCAATGCGACCGCCTTCGGGGCATCGCCGCGGATGCGCTTCGACCTGGTGCTGAACAACCTGGCCGGGGTCGCCTTCACAACCGGGCGGATCGTGATGACCAGCGACGGCTCGCCCTGGCGGCCCCTGGTGCACATCCGGGATATCTCGGCGGCCGTGCTGAACGTGCTGGAGGCACCGCGCGAGGCGGTCGCCGGCGAGATCTTCAACGTCGGCGACGACACCCAGAACTACCGGGTGCAGGAGATCGCCGAAGTGGTGGCGCGGGTGTTCCCGGGCTGCGAGCTCGAGTTCGGCAGCAGCGCCGGCGACGACCGCAGCTACCGGGTGGCGTTCGGCAAGATCCGCAAGCACCTGCCGGACTTCCGCTGCGAGTGGGACCTGGAGCGCGGCGCCCGCGAGCTGCGGGGGATCTTCGAGCGCATCGGCATGACCGAGGCGGTCTTCACCTCGGCCGGCCACACCCGTCTCAAGCAACTGAAGCACCTGGTCGCGACCGGCCAGCTCGCTTCCGACTTCCGGTGGAACGCCCATGCAGTTTCGTGAGACCAACCTGCCCGGCGCCTATGTCGTCGAGATGCAGCCCTTCACCGACGACCGCGGGCAGTTCGCCCGGTCCTGGTGCAGCGACGAGTTTGCCCGCCGCGGCCTGGTCGCGGAGTTCGTGCAGGGCAACGTCTCCGTGAATCCGCGGACCGGCACCATCCGGGGGATGCACTGGCAGGAGCCGCCATACGCCGAGGTCAAGCTGATCCGCTGCGTGCGCGGCGCCATCTGGGACGTGATCGTCGACCTGCGGTCGCGCTCGCCGACCTACGGCGAATGGTTCGGGATCGAGCTGTCCACGGACAGCTTCAAGATGCTGTACGTCCCGGAAGGCTTCGCGCACGGCTTCCAGGTCCTCGAAGACGAGACCGAGGTGAATTACATGGTCTCCTCGCCCTATGCCAAGCATGCCGCCCGCGGCATCCGCTACGACGATCCAGCAATCGGGATCCGCTGGCCGCTGCCGGTCACCGCGATCTCCGAGGCGGACAGCTCATGGCCCCTGATGGCCGGCAGCAGCAGGTACGCGACCCTGTAGCGGAGGATCCGGCATGACCGCGGACCGGACACGGCAGAACGCTGACCGGCCGGCCCTGGTGGTCACCGGCGGCAGCAGCGGCATCGGTGCGGAACTGTGCCGGCTGGCGGCGCGCACCGGCTGGCGGGTGTGGATCGGCTACGCCACCGGCGAGGACCGGGCCCGCCGGCTGTCGGCCGAGATCGCCGAGCGTGGCGGCGACGCCGATGTGGTGCCGCTGCCGCTCGATGACCCGCAGGCACTCCGGGACGGCGTGGCGGTGATCGCCGATCACCCCGCTCCGGTCCGGGCGGCCGCACTCTGCGGATCGCCCGCCCCGGATGTCGGAACCTTCACGAAGCTGGCGCCGGAGCAGTTGCGCCGCCAACTCGACTGCGCCGTGACCGGCAACCACACGCTGGCCGCCGAGCTCTGGCGGCGCTGCCTGCGGGCGCAGGGCGGCGGTCACCTGCTGGCGGTGCTGAGCGCTGCGCAAGGGGGCACGCAGGGGGGTCCGCAGGCCGCCTCCCACATGGCCGGCTATGTCGCGGCGAAGGGCGGCCTGGAGGCGTTGCTGCGGGCCGCCGCCGCCGAGCTTGGACGCGCCGGTCTGCGGATCAGCGTGGTCCGGCCCGGCTATGTCGAGACACCGATGCTCGCGGCCTTCGAGCCGCGACTGCTCGAACGGGCGCGGGCCGCGTCGCCCGGCGGGCGTTTCCTGGGGCCGGCCGATGTCGCCGGCGCGCTGATGCACGGCCTGCTGCACCCGCCCGAGCCGGGCGTCGTCGCAGAACTGGCCGCCGACCATGGAGCGTCTTCATGACGACCGATCCGCTTTCCCTTCACTGGCTGCCGCGCGCCGAGGATCTCGGCGCAGCACTTTCCGCGATCCGCACCGGCGATCCGCTCGCGCGATTCGCCGCGCTGGCAGCCCTCGCGAACAGCCGCCTCGACTTCCTGCAGACCCGCCGCCTCGACCGCGCCCTCTGCGAGGCCGCGGACGCGATCCCCGCCGCCGTACCGCGGCTGCGCCTCGCGGTCCTCGGCTCGAGTTCGCAGGAGCACCTGGCACCCGGCATCCGGGTCGGCGCCCTGCGCCGCGGGTTGATGGTCGATGTCGAGGTGGCCCCCTACGGGCAGTGGCGACAGCAGGCGATCGATCCCTCCTCGCGCCTGCATGCCTTCGAGCCCGACGCCGTCCTCCTCGCGCTCGACCAGGCGTCGCTGCTGCCCGACCAGCCACTCACCGCCCCCGCCTCCGCCCCCTCCGCCCGCGCCGCCGTCGATGCGGCGGTCGAGGATCTCGCGACGGTCTGGCGCGCGATCCGCGAGCGGACCGCCGCCACCGTGATCCAGCAGCTCCCCTGGAGCGACGATCCACCGACATTCGGACATGGCGAGCTGCTGGTGCCCGGCTCGACCGGCGCGCTCGCCGCCCGCCTGCGCCTGGGGCTCGCCGAGGCGGCCGCCGCCGAGGGCGTGCTGCTGCTCGACGTGCCCGGCGCCGCATCCGGCCCGGGCCTGCGACAGCTCGGCGACCCGGCGCTCTGGCACCACGCCAAGCAGGCGGTGTCACCGGCCGCGGCACCCTGGTTCGGCGACCATGTGGGGCGGGTGCTGGCGGCGCTGCGCGGCCTGTCGCGGAAGGTTCTGGTGCTCGACCTGGACAACACCATTTGGGGCGGCACAATCGGCGACGATGGCATCGACGGCATCGTGCTGGGCCAGGGCAGCGGCGCCGGCGAGGCCTTCGCCGCCTTCCAACGCTACGCCCGCCGGCTGTCGGAGCGCGGCGTGCTGCTGGCGGCCTGCTCGAAGAACGACGAGAGTACGGTCGTCGAAGCCCTCGCCCGCCACCCTGAGATGGTGCTGCGGCGCGAGGACTTCGCTGCCTTCGAGGTCAGCTGGGGCGACAAGCCGGCCGCGCTGCAGCGCATCGCCCGCGACCTCAACCTCGGCATCGATTCGTTGGTGTTCGTCGACGACAACCCGGCCGAGCGCGCGATCGTGCGGCGGACCCTGCCGGCGGTCGCGGTCCCCGAGCTCGCCGAGGCGCCGGAGCTCTATGTGCGCTGCGTCGCCGACGCCGGCTATTTCGACGCCGTGTCGTTCACCGCCGAGGACTCCGCGCGCAACGCGCAATACGCCGCCAATCGCGAGCGCCGCCGCCTGGAGATCACGGCGACCGACATGGACGGGTTTCTGCGCGACCTCGACATGAAGCTCACCGTCGGGCCGTTCCGCCCGGTCGACGTGCAGCGCATCGCCCAATTGGTCAACAAGACCAACCAGTTCAACGTCACCACCCGGCGCTACACCGAAGCCGAGATCCGCGCGATGCTCCAGGATCCCGAGATCGTCACCTATGCGGCCCGGCTGTCCGACCGCTTCGGCGACAACGGCCTGACCAGCGTGGTGATCGCCCGGCGCTCGGCCGTCGACGACCAGCCGGCGGTGGAGATCGACACCTGGCTGATGAGTTGCCGGGTGCTCGGCCGCCGTGTCGAGGACGCGATGCTGTCGGTCATCGCCACCGACACCGCGCGGTCCGGTGCGACCAAGCTGATCGGCCGCTACCGTCCGACGCCACGGAACGGGATGGTCCGGGAATTGTTTAAAGGATTGGGTTTTTCCCGCCGAGCGATCTGCGAGAACGGAGAGACCGAATGGGAGATGCCGCTGGATGGCGGGCCGTTGCCGCCCCCGGAGCATCTCAGTGTCATTCATCAGGGAGCATCGTCTTGACCCAGAGCGACATTTACCAGGCCCTGACCGATATCCTGCGGGAAGTGTTCGACGACGACGCACTGACGGCGACCCCGGAACTCTCCGCCGGGGACGTCCCGGAATGGGATTCCTTCAACCACATCAATATCGTCGTCGCGTCGGAGCAGCGCTTCGGCGTCAAGTTCCACGCAGCCGAGATCGAGTCGCTGCGCAACGTCGGTGAATTCGTCGGATTGATCGAGCGCAAGCGCCTCGCGGCCTGACGGAGGCGGCACCATGCTGTTCAACGCACCGGAGTTCCTGCTCGCCTTCCTGCCGACCGTGGTCGTCGGCTTTTTCCTGTTGGCACGGCTTGGGCGGCCCAGCTGGGCGGTGGCCTGGCTGGTCGTCGCGTCGCTGTTCTTCTACGCTTGGTGGCGGTTGGACTTCCTGCCGCTGCTGCTGCTCTCGGTGCTGTTCAACTTCGCGATGGGCCGCCTGCTGGCCGGGCGGCCGAGCCGCTGGCTGCTGGGCGCGGGCATCGCCGCCAATCTCGGGGCGCTTGGCTGGTTCAAGTATTCCGGCTTCCTGGCCGACGCGATCAACGGCCTCACCGGTGCCGGCCTGCCAGTGCCGCAGGTGCTGCTGCCGCTGGCGATCTCGTTCTTCACCTTCCAGCAGATCGCCTACCTGATCGACGCCCACGCCGGCGAAGTGCGCGAGACCAGCTTCGCGCGCTACACCCTGTTCGTGGTGTTCTTCCCGCAGCTGATCGCCGGGCCGATCGTCCACCACAAGGAGATGCTCGACCAGTTCGACCGGCCGGAGACCTACCGGCCGCGCCTCGACAACCTTGTCCTCGGGCTGACCGCCTTCTCGATCGGCCTGTTCAAGAAGGTGTTCATCGCCGACCCGCTCGGCTCGCAGACGCCGTTGGCGTTCGGCCCGGCGCTCGACGGGCTGGCGCCCGGCTTCATCGACGCCTGGTACGGCGCCATCGCGTTCTCGCTGCAGCTGTACTTCGATTTCTCCGGCTACTCCGACATGGCGATCGGCCTCGGCCTGATGTTCGGCATCCGGCTGCCGATAAACTTCGCCTCGCCGTTCAAGGCCGCCAGCGTCATCGAGTTCTGGCAGCGCTGGCACATGACCCTGACGCGCTTCCTGACCGGCTACCTGTACACGCCGCTGGTCATGGCGGTGATGCGGCGGCGGCAGCGCGCCGGCAAGCCGATGCTGAAGCGCTCGACCCCCGCGGTCGGGCCATTCCTGTCGCTGCTCGCCTTACCGACACTGATCACCATGGGCCTCGCCGGCATCTGGCACGGCGCCGGCTGGCAGTTCGTCGCGTTCGGCCTGCTGCACGGCGTGCTGCTGGTGCTGAATCACGCCTGGCGCTTCGCCGGCCCCAAGCTCGCGCCGGGACTCGGTCTCGGCCGCGTCGGCCATGCCGCCTGCGTCGTCACCACCTTCCTGACGGTCACGGTGAGCCTGGTGTTTTTCAAGGCCGCCAGCCTGGAGCATGCGCTGACCGTGCTGCGCGGCATGGCCGGCCTCGGCGGCGACGTCGCCCTGATGGCGCGCCTCGGCGGCATCGATCCTTCGACGCTGGGGCCGCTCGGCGAACTGATGATGCGGATGGCGACGTTGCAGGGCGCCCTGCTGCTGCTGGCCCTCACCATCGTCTGGGTGCTGCCGAACACCCCGCAATACATTGACGCGATCGCCGGTCCGGTCGAGCGGCGGATAGAGGAAACCACCCGCGGCGTGCGCGGCTGGCTGACCGCGCTGCGGCACGGCAGCCTGCCGCTGGCCCGCCCAAGCGCCCTGCAGGGCGCGGTGGTCGGCGTGCTGCTGAGCCTGGCGCTGCTGCGGGCGCTGTCGGTGGCGCCCACCGAGTTCCTCTATTTCACGTTCTAGGAGCGGATTATGAAACGGTTCGCATTGGGCATTGCCGCCGGTGCGGTTGCCGTGTTCGGAGGCCTGGCGACGGCCTATGGCGCCCTGGCCACGGTCTGGCCGGAGAGCCTGCCGGCCCCGGCCATCAGCCGGCTGGTGCAGATCGACGAGAAGCTGCGCTTCCTGCGCCGGCACCCGGAGATCGACCCGAAAATCCTGGCGGTCGGTTCCTCGATCACCTGGCGACAGATCGACGGCGATGCCTTCGAGGCAGCCGGCGATCCGCCGGGTGGATTCCTCAACGGCGGAACCGGCCTTCTGAAGTCACACCAGACCAGCGACCTGCTCGACTTCTACCTCACCCGTTTCGAAAATGTCGGCACCGTCCTGATCCTGACCGGGCCGCCCGACTTCTCCGATTGCACGCGGGAGCCCGCCGCCCTGCTCAATCACCACGACGCCGGCGCCTACGCCTTCGAGAACTGGCCGGAAGCCTATTTCTACTTCCGCTATTTCGCGCCGCAGCGCTACCTGCGAACGGCGATGACGCTGGCCGGCCGGCGCACGCCCTATTCGGGTGACCTGTTCCTGGACGACTACGGCTCCGGCCCCATCGAGGTACCGAAAGCCATGCAGCGCGGCTTGCGCTACGGCGAGATCGACCCGGATCCGGCCTGCGTGGAATCCCTGATCCGACTGTCGCACCGCATGCTAGCCCTGAACGTCCGGTTGATCGTGGTGTTCGCCCCGATCCATCCCGACTACCGCCAGCGCTATCCCGACGTGGTGACGTGGCTCGACGAGGCTGCAACCGAGCTGGAGACGGCAACCGCCGAGGACGGCACCCAAATCATCCGGCTCGCCGACGACCTCCAATTCGAGGGTGGTGACTTCTTCGACGCCTTCCATCTGCAATGGCCGGCGGCGCGGCGCCTCTCGAAGACCATCTCCTCGGCGATGACGGATGTGCCCGGCGACATCGGGCCGACAGACGTCGCGCCGTCCCCCCTGGCCAAGGCCGCCGGCGGCCGACCGGCGACGACGACGCCCATCCAGCGATGATGCATCCGATCGCATGCTCTGAGGAAGCGCGAGGGCCGGCAACAACGCTTTGGTGACACCGCACGCACTGGATACCGCACTACTTGCGTCGGAACGCCGGGATCAGGCTGCGCAGTCCGCGTCGCATGCTGCGCCAGCGGCTGGACGGGCGTTCCGGATCAAGCAGCTGGTTCTCCGCAAGCATCGCCTCCTCGACCGCATTCGTCTCCGGCGGCGCGAACGGCACCAGGGACCGGCCGTCCGAGCGCAGCGCTTCGATGGCCCGGACCAGCGACCCGCCGGCGCGCTCGATCTCCCGCTCCAGCACCGCGTTCTCCACGCCGAGATGCTCGGCCACGAGATCGTTGCGCAGCCCGACGATGGTCCGCCCGAGATCCGCTCCGCCGACGGCACCGGGGCGGGCCTCGATCGACAGGTCGCATTCGGTGTCGAACCCGAGCGACCGGTTGTTGAGGTTCGAGGACCCGACCTTGAGCAGCCGGTCGTCGACCACCATGACCTTGGCGTGGACATAGATCGGCCGCCGCCTGGTGGTCACCGGTGTGTACATCCGGAACCGGTCGTTCCGGTCCGCCTCGCCGACGAGACGCAGCAGCCGGGCCCGGGAGGACCCCATCACTTCCTCCTCCAGCCAGCCGTCGGCGGCTTCCGGATTGACCACGACGATCTCGGGCCCGTCCGCCTCGCGAAGCCGGGCGGCCATTGCGTCGGCGAGCTTGCGCGAGGCGAAGTACTGGCTCTCGATGTAGATCGTGCGCTCGGCCGCGGCGATGGCGGCGAGGTAGAGCGCCTCGATTTCGTGAACGCCGCTTCGACCCTCGTGCTCGGGTGCGGTCCGCGACACCGCCACATCGACATCCCGGAACGACGGATCGAGCCCCTCGGGCCAGGCGCTCTCCATCGGCGGCGGCGGTTCGATGTCCTCCCCCGTCGCGCGCTTCCAGCGCTCCCGCGCCATCTCCCCCAGCGCCCGCGCCACCTCGCCGTCGACGGCGGTCGAAACGTCGTGCCACGGACCGTACCGGCGCCTGGTGGTTGGCCGGATGCGCTCGGGGTGCTCGTCGAGATGCTCGCGGGTGTCCCAGCGGTCGGCCGTCATGTCGATGCCGCCGCAGAACGCCAGGGTGTCGTCGATCACCACGATCTTCTGGTGGTGCGCGGAGCCGGCGGGGTGCGCCCCGTCCAGTTTGAACCGGATGCGGTCATCCGTCAGCCAGTCAAGGATGACGAGCGGCGTCGTCCCGCGGCCGAGGGCGTGGATCGCGCCCAGGTCCCACCGCAGCACATACACCCGCAGGTCCGGACGTTGCCGGACGACCCACGTCAGGAACTTGCCGAGCTTGTTCGGCACCTTCGAGTCGTCACCCGGCCGCCCCAGCTTGATGCGCGTGTCGAAGTCCCAGCCGATCAACAGGACGGTGTGGCGTGCCTTCTGGACGGCGGCGCGGACCGTGGCGAAGTAGTCGGCCGCGTCGACGATCACCGCGACGCGGTCGGCCCGCGCGATCCGCCAGCAGGTTTCGCCCGGACGCAGCAGCTGCATTGCGTTCCCTTGAGATGACGGCACGACGCGGGGGTCTCTGTACCGGGCCATTCAGGAGGCGCCGCGGCGCGCCAGCATGGTCCGCGCGGTGCCGACCGCCGTGCTGAACAGGTCGGGCGACAACAGCCGCACCGCCAGCCAGTACACCGCGACCGCCGCCGGCAGCAGCAGCGCCAGTTCCGCCGCCGGCTCGAGCTGCCCGAAGAGCGGGCTGGCGCGAAGCGCGACGACCGTCGCCGCCATCAGGGCGGTAGCCAGCACCGGCGTGCGCAGCGGCAGCAGCAGTTGGCCATAGGTCAGTCCCGTCAGCTTGCGCACCAGCACGATGTGCAGCGGAAGCAGCAGGAAGGCGCGGGCGACCCACGCAGCCGCCACCGCCAGCACGCCGTAGGGCGCCAGCAGCACCGCACCGCCGATGCCGGTGACGACATACAGCACCGCGGTCGCGAACCCCCACGACGCCTTGCCGACCGACCGGTACAGGGCGCTGACGAACATGCCGGCGGTGGCCGGCGCGAACTCCAGGGCCAGCACCGCCAGCAGCGTCGTGCTGGCGTCCCACTTCGCGCCGAACAGCGCCTGGATCAGCAGCGGGCCGAGCAGCACCATGCCGATGCCGATCGGGAATCCGACCAGGCAGCTGATCCGGGTCGCCTGGACGTAGGCGCGCGACAGCGCCGGCAGGTCGTTCTGCAGCCGGGCGAAGGCGCTGAGCCCGACATGGTATACGGCGCTCGACAGCAGCGAGCGGACCAGCTGCACCATGCGCCAGGCGACGTTGAAGTAGCCGAGTGCGGCGGTGCCGAACAGCATGCCCACCAGGAAGTTCAGCAGCTGCTCGCCGGCACCGCTGGCGACCTGGCTCATCGACACGTAGAAGCCGAAGCTGCCCATCTCGCCCAGGTGCCGCCGGCGCACCCGCAGGCCCGGGCGCCAGTCGGTGACCACCAGCACCGCCGCGGCGGTCACCAGCGCGCCCACCAGTTGCTGCGCCACCAGGCTCCACAGGCCGTAGCCGGCGAAGGCGGCGGCGATGCCGGCGACGGCACCGGCCGCCCGCCCCGAGACCGTGCACGCCGCAAGCACACGGAAGCTCAGCGCGCGACGGAACAGGCCGGAGGGCACGGCGGCCAGCGCGTTGATCGACAGGATCAGCGACAGCGCCCGCAGCGCCGGCGCGACGTCCGGCTCGCCCAGCATCGCCGCCATCGGCTCCGCCAGCGCGGCGCACAGTCCGGTCGACAGCAGGCCGAGGCCGATCGTCCCCCAGAAAGCGGTGTCGATGTGCTCGCGGTCGATCGCCTCGCGCTGCACCAGGGCATCGGAGAAGCTGTGCCCGACCAGCATCAGCAGGAAGAACACCGGCACGCCGGCCAACGCCACCACGCCGAAGTCGCGCGGCTCCAGCATGAACGCCATGACCGCGAAGCTGCCGAACGACAGCGCCGCGACGCCGACCCCCTCGGTCGCCGACCACAGCACTCCCTTGAGACTTCGTGTCCGAAGATCGCCCGGCATCTGGTCCCCGTCGGCGGTTGCGCACTTCCTCACGATCGAGAATGACCGAGCGGACGGCGCACTGGTGTGATCAATCCGCGACCAGGGCGCCGGTTGCGTGACTTCGGCCCGGACCGGTCGCGAACGGAAGACAGCCGGACCGATACCGGGCATAACTCGACCGCCGCCGACGCGGCACATGGTGCGATTCCACGGGACGGGACGATGGACAAGCAGGCCCTGACGACCAACGCCGACCGGGTGCTCGAGGACGCCACCATCCCCGAGCTGCCGAACCACTATCGCGGCAAGGTCCGCGACAACTACGACCTGCCGGACGGCCGGCGGATCCTGATCGCCACCGACCGGCTCAGCGCCTTCGACATCAGCCTGGCGGCGATCCCGTTCAAGGGTGAGGTGCTGACCCGCACGGCGCGCTTCTGGTTCGAGAAAACTGCCGACATCTGCCCGAACCACGTGGTCGAGTACCCCGATCCGAACGTCGTCGTCGCGCGGCGGCTGGACATCCTGCCGGTGGAGATCGTCGTGCGCGACTACCTCGCCGGCACCACGTCGACAGCCATCCTGCCGATGTACAAGGCGGGGCTGCGCGAGGTGTACGGCATCCGCCTTCCCGACGGGCTGGCCGACAACGCCAGGCTGCCCGAGACCATCATCACCCCGACCAGCAAGGCGGCCTACGGCGCCCATGACGAGCCGCTGTCCGCCGCCGAGATCCTGGAGCGTGGCCTGCTGACGGCGGAGCAGTGGCGCACGGTGTGCGATCACGCCCTGGCGCTGTTCGCCCGCGGCCGCGACATCGCCGCGCAGCGCGGGCTGATCCTGGTCGACACCAAATACGAGTTCGGCACCGATGCCGACGGCAACATCGTGCTGGCCGACGAGATCCACACCCCGGACAGCAGCCGCTACTGGTTCGCCGACAGTTATCCCGGGCGGCTGGCACGCGGCGAGAAGCCGGAGAGCTTCGACAAGGACTTCATGCGCAACTGGGTGGCGTCGCGCTGCGACCCCTACAAGGACCCGATCCCGGCGATCCCGCAGGAGGTCGTCCTGCAGACCGCCGAGGTCTACATCCAGGCGTTCGAGACGCTGACCGGCGAGGCCTTCGAGATCTCGGCGCTGGACGGCACGGTGCTGCAGCGGATCCGGCGGAACCTGGCGAAGTACTTCTGAGGCACGTCGCTTCGTGGGTCCCGGGTCGCCGCTGCGCGCCGCCCGGGATGACGACCATTTTGGGGGCGCCTTCATTTCTGTCGTCATCCCGGGCGGGCGGAGCCCGACCCGGGACCCACCCGCCGCACCGCCCTTCCCCTACACAGCCGCCCGCCGCGCGCGCCACACCCCGACCAGCGGCCACAGCGCCGACACCAGGGTCAGCACCAGGAAGGTCACGACGATCGGCCGGTCCAGGAAGCGCAGCCACTCGTGGTCGAAGATGATCAGCGACTGCTTGAGGCTGTTCTCCACCAGTTCGCCGAGGATCAGGCCCATGATGATCGGCGCCGCCGCGAAGCCGTAGCGCTTGAGCACGAAGCCGAGCAGGCCGGCCCCGACCATGATCCACACGTCGAGTACCGATTGCTCCAGCGCGTAGGCGCCGATGCAGGCGAGCACGAACACCGACGGCCACAGGAAGCGGATCGGGATCAGGGTGACCCGCGCGAACAGCTTGGCGCCGAGCAACCCGAACACGCCGAACACGATGTTGGCCAGCAGCATCGCCAGGAAGATCGCGTACAGCAGCGTCGGGGTTTCGGTGAACAGATGCGGCCCCGGGCGCAGCCCGTGCGCCAGCAGCGCGCCGAGGATGATGGCGGTGGTGGCGCTGCCGGGAATGCCGAGTGCAAGGGTCGGCACCATGGCGGCACCGGTGGCGGCGTTGTTGGCGGCCTCCGGGCCTGCGACGCCGCGGATGTCGCCCTTGCCGAATTGCGACTTGTCCTTGGCCCAGCGCTTCGCCTCGTTGTAGCCGATCATGGCGGCGACGGTGCCGCCCTCGGCCGGCAGCAGGCCGATGAAGGTGCCGATGCCGCAGGACCGCATGATGGTACCGGCGCATTTCCGGAAGTCGTCCAGGCTGGGCAGCCTGACCGCGTCGAGGGCCGCGCGGATCTGCGGCTGGTTCAGCTTGCCGGCCTGGATCAGGAACTCGCAGCCGGCGAACAGGCCGATCATCACCGGAATGAAGTGGATGCCCTCCGACAGCTCCCAGAACCCGAAGGTGAAGCGGTCGACGCCGGTGGTGAAGTCCATGCCGATGGTCGCGATCAGCACCCCGAAGGCGCCGCCGATCAGGTTCTTCACCGCCGATTCGCCGCTGATCGAGGCCAGCATCGACAGCCCGAACAGCGACAGCGCGAAGTATTCCGGCGGCCCGAAATCATAGGCGACGCGGGCCAGCAGCGGTGCCGCCACGATCAGCACGACGACGCTGAACAGGCCGCCGATGACGCTGCTGACGGCCGCCATGCCGAGCGCCAGCCCGGCCTTGCCCTGCTGTGCCAGCGGGTAGCCGTCGAAGGCGGTGGCCGCCGCCGGCGGCGCGCCGGGGGCGTTCACCAGGATCGCGGTGATCGAGCCGCCATAGGTGCCCGCACAGTACAGCGCGCTCAGCAGCGAGATCGCGGCGATCGGGTCCATGGTGAGGGTGAACGGCAGCAGCAGTGCCGTCGCCATCGTCGAGCTGAGCCCCGGCATGGCGCCGACCACCACCCCGCCGATGGTGCCGATCAGCACCACCCCGATCAGGTAGGGGTCGAGAAAGGCGGTGCCGGCGGCGAGAAACGCATCCATGTCGGTATCGATCCGGTTCAGTTGACGCCGAGCAGCCCGGGGTCGAAATGCACGCCGAGGCCGAGAACGAACACCAGGTAGATCGCCGCCGGAAACAGCGCCGCGAACGGCAGCAGCCGGCTCCAGCGTCGCTCGCCCCACAGCATCGGCATGGCCAGCGAGAACAGCACCATGGCGGCGATGAAGCCGAGCGTGTCGAAGGCGATCACGAAGGCGATCATCATCGCCGCGGTGACCGCCACCATCGGCTTGACCGGCCGCTTGCGGGCGGAATCGCTGCGGAACGACAGCGCCGCCAGCAGCGCCGACAGCGTGGCGATGACGCCGATCACCAGCCGCGGGAAGGTGGCCGGCTGGACGTTCTGGGCGACCGCCGACGGCGCCTCCTTGAAGCCGAGCGTCACCGCGTAGGCGGCGGCGCAGAACGTCAGCACCGCCAGCGCCACCACGAGGTCGCGCGGCAGGCGGGCCGCTTGCGCGGCCCGCCCCTCACCCGGATGGATGCTCATCGCGACACCGCCTCAGAGCATGCCGAGCTCGGTCAGCGCGGTCACGCTCTCCTCGTGGATCCGGCGGATCTGCTTGTTCCAGCCCTCGCGCCCGGTGACGCTCGACAGCGGCATGCCGCTGGTCGTCAGGTAGTTCTGGTAGATCGAGTGCTTCATCGCCTTGACCATGCCGGCCTCGAGTCGCGCCAGACGGTCCTCCGGCACCCCCGACAGCACTGCGAAGCCGCGCACCGTCGAGGCCAGCGCGTCGACACCCTTGTCGCGGGCCGTCGGCACGCCCTTCAGGGCGGCGATCGGCTCCTCCGACAGGCATGCCACGCCGCGAATGTCGCCGGCGGTGAACTGCGACTCGCCCTCGGCATAGTTCAGCAGCGCCACGTCGACGTTGCCGCCCACCAGGTTGGTGACGATCTCGCCGCCGCCCTTGAACGGCACGATGGTGTAGGGGATCTTGCCGGCCGCCTTGGCGAAGTTGTGGATGCCGACATGGTCGGCGCCGCCGGCAAAGGTCGTCCCCCACTTCAGGCCGCCCTTGGCGTCCTTGGAGGCGGCGATCAGGTCCTCCAGGGTCTTGATCTTGCTGTTCGATCCGACCGCGATCACCGCCGGGTCGTCGGTCGCCCGTGCCACGCCGACCAACTCGTCGATGGTGATCGGCACCTTCTTCTGGATGATCTGGAAGATGTGGGACTGGGTGATGGTCATCACCGTGTAGCCGTCGCGCGGCTGGCTGCGGGTGTACATCAGCGCCGCCGAGCCGCTGCCGCCGGTCTTGCTGACCACCGCCAGGTCCTGTTTGAACTCGGCACGCGCGCGCAGCATCATCATGCGAGTGGTGATGTCGGTGCCGCCGCCGGGGCCGGCGTGAGTTACGAGGTTGATGGTCTGCGACGGGAACTCGTCCGCCGCGAAGGCCGGGCGCCCGAGGGCGGGGAGCAGCAGCGCGCCGGCTGCTCCGGTCAGCAGCGACCGGCGTGACGGACGCAGCGGTGACATGGACATGGCTTCTTCCTCCTCCTGATCGGGGACGTGCCGTCGTCGGCCGTCCCCTTCTTGATGGCGGACCCTTGACCGGGCCCTTTGCTTCGAGCGGCCGGCCGCGAGCGACCGGTCGTAGCCTGAACGCTCAGACGACCCGCCGCCCCGGCGCCGGGACCTCCGGCGTTGCTTCGGCGTCGACCGTGTCGAGGGTCCGCAGGAACCGCTGGCAGCCGTGCACGACGTGAAGCCGGCCGGCCTCGCGCGCCGCGGCCTCGTCGCCGCGCTCGATGGCGTCGAGGATCTCGCGGTGCTCGGCCAGCGACGCCCCGACATTCGGCACCTTGGACAGGCTGCGGCGGCGGAACAGGTGCATCTCCTTGACCACCCCCTCGTAGGTGGAGCGCGCACGGGCGTTGCCGGACAGCTCCAGCAGGCTGGCGTGGAAGGCGACGTTCAATCGGTAGTAGGTCTCGAGCTCGTCGCGGGCGACCGCCTCCTCCATGGCGACCACCTCGCGCCGCAGTGCCGCTACGACGGCATCGGTGCGGCGACGCGCCACCCGCTCGCAGGCATAGGCGAAGATGGCGCCGCGCAGCTCGTACAGGCTGACCACCTCGTCCAGCCCGATGCTGCGCACGATGGCGCCGCGGTTGGCGGCGATCTCGACCAGTCCCGCCCGCTCCAACCCGCGCATCGCCTCGCGCACCGGACCGCGGCTGACGCCCAGGCTGTCGGCCAGCGCCGCCTCGCCGATCCGCGCCCCGGCCTTGATCTCGCCGGTCAGGATCCGCCGCTCGATCTCCTGCTGCACCCGGGTGGTCAGCGTCGCGAACTCGCGGGCGTGGAACGGCTTGCCGGCGTCCGAGGGCATCTCACCTCCTGATTGTTGCCGGCGACGGTAAATTCCAGACAGTTTATTGTCAACAATCACACAGGCAGCTACGGTGCTTGCGCAATTCCCCGGCACCCGGCCCAATCGGGGTGCGAGAACACGCCGTCCCGGAGGAGACCTGCATGACCATCGAGCGAGCCAGCACCGCATTGTCGCGGTTCAAGGTCCTGGACCTGACGCGAGTCCGGTCCGGCCCCACCTGCGTGCGCCAGCTGGCGGACTGGGGGGCCGACGTCGTCAAGGTGGAGATGCCGGTCACCGATGACGGCGGCCAGCTCGGCGGGCCGCGGTCGGGGTCGGATTTCCAGAACCTGCACCGCAACAAGCGCAGCCTCACCCTCGACCTGAAGAAGCCCGAGGGACTGGCGGTGTTCCGCCGGCTGGCGAAGGACGCCGACGTCATCGTCGAGAACTTCCGCCCCGATGTGAAGCAGCGGCTCGGCATCGACTACGAGACCCTCGCGGCCGACAACCCCGGGCTGGTCTACGCCAGCATCTCCGGCTTCGGCCAGGACGGGCCGTATCGCGACCGCCCCGGCTTCGACCAGATCGCCCAGGGGATGGGCGGGCTGATGTCGATCACCGGCAAGCCGGGCGACGGGCCGATGCGGGTCGGCATCCCGATCGCCGACCTGACGGCCGGCATCTTCGCCGCCCAGGGCATCCTGGTGGCGCTGCTGGAGCGCGAGGTCTCGGGCAAGGGCCAGTGGGTGCAGACCTCGCTGCTGCAGGCGCAGATCTTCATGCTCGACTTCCAGGCGGCGCGCTGGACCATGGATGGCGAGGTGCCGAAGCAGGCCGGCAACAACCACCCCACCAGCATACCGACCGGCGTCTTCACCACCACCGACGGCTACATGAACCTGGCGGTCGCCGGCCAGGAGATCTGGCTGCGGTTCTGCCGCGCCATCGACCGCATGGACCTGGCGGAGAACCCGGACTACGCCGACGGCAAGCTGCGCTCGAAGAACCGCGACGCCCTGAACGCCGAGATCGAGGAGGTGACGCGAACCCGCTCGACCATGGACTGGGTCGAGCGCTTCAACGCCGCCGGCGTCCCCTGCGGCGAGATCAACGGCATCGACCAGGTGTTCGCCAACCCGCAGGTGCAGCACCTGGGCATCGCCCAGCCGGTGCAGTCGCACGAGCGCGGCGCCAGTCACCTGGTCGGCCAGCCGATCATCATGAGCCGGACCCCCAGCCGCATCGCATCGCCGCCGCCGACCGCCGGACAGCACGGCGACGAGGTCCTGCGCGAGGCCGGCTACGGCGACGACGAGATCGCCCGGCTGCGGGAGGCGGGCGTCATCTGAGGCGGCGGCAGCGCGATGCGGGCGATCCATCAAGAAGCGACCCTGCGACCAGCATCCGTGGCGGCGGGTGGGTTCCGGAGCCGGGCGCTCACGCGCCCCCTCCGGAATGACGAAGTTATTGGGATAGCGTGTAGTTTGGGTCGCCCCCCCTGAATCGTCATCCCGGAGAGTCCGCGCCAGCGGACGGCTCCGGGACCCACCAAACGACGGACACTGCTTCACTCACGCATTCTTCGACAAAGGGAACCGCAGCATGACAGACAAAATCCTGTCCCGGGTCGACGGGCCGATCGGACGGATCGTCTTCAACCAGCCGGAGAAGCGCAACGCCGTCTCGCTCGAGATGTGGACGGCGGTCGACGCCGCCCTCGACCGGTTCGCCGCCGACGACGCGGTGCGGGTGATCGTCCTGTCCGGCGCCGGCGGCAAGGCCTTCGTGGCCGGCGCCGACATCTCGAAGTTCGAGAGCGAGCGCGCCTCCGAGGAAGGGGTGCGGCACTACAACGAGACCACCGCCCGCGTGTACTCGAAGATCTACGTCTATGCGAAGCCGGTGATCGCGCAGATCGACGGCTTCTGCGTCGGCGGCGGCACCGCGCTGGCGGTGTGCTGCGACATCCGGGTGTGCGGCCAGGGCTCGCAGTTCTCGGTGCCGGCCGCCAAGCTCGGCCTCGGCTACGGCTTCGCCGGCATCGACCGGCTGGTGGCGCTGGTCGGCCCCGCCTTCGCCAAGGAGATCTTCTTCTCGGCCGACCGCTTCAGCGCCGAAGACGCCCGGGTCATGGGCCTGGTGAACCGCGTGGTGCCGGACGGCGAGGTCGAGGCCTACTGCACCGCACTCGCCGGCCGCATCGCCGAGAACGCGCCGCTGACCGTCGGCTCGGTCAAGGTGATCGTCGGCGAGACCCTGAAGCCGGAATCCGAGCGCGACCTGCAGAAATGCGCCGACCTGGTGAAGGGCTGCTTCGACAGCCAGGACTACATCGAGGGCCGGCGTGCCTTCATGGAGAAGCGCAAGCCCAACTTCGTGGGAGCCTGAGCGCCATGCTGTACGAGCTCGAAGGCAAGGCCCCGGTCCACGACCCGAAGACCTCCTGGGTCGCCGACAGTGCGGCGGTGATCGGCGACGTGGTGCTGGAGGAAGACGCCAGCGTCTGGTTCGGCGCGGTGGTGCGCGGCGACAACGCCCGCATCCACATCGGCCGCGGCAGCAACGTGCAGGACGGCGCGGTGCTGCATGTCGATCCCGGCTTCCCCCTCACCCTCGGCGCCGACGTCACCATCGGCCACCTGGTCATGCTGCACGGCTGCACGATCGGCGACGGCAGCCTGATCGGCATCGGCGCCGTCGTGCTGAACGGTGCCAAGATCGGCGCGAACTGCCTGATCGGCGCCAAGGCGCTGATCACCGAGGGCAAGGAGATCCCGCCGCGCTCCGTGGTGATGGGCGCCCCCGGCAAGATCGTGCGCGAGCTCAGCGACGAGGATCTGGAGCGTATCCGTAGGCCGGCACGCAGCTATGTCGAGCGCATGCGGGTCTACAGGGACACCCTGCAGCCGGTCACCGCGCGCTGACCCGGGACGATCTTAGATTGGCCAAGCAACAGCAATCGAGGTGATACTGCCGGCGGGACACGCGCCCGCCTCTCCGGCCGAACGGCCCAACGCAAGAAAACGCGATCAAAATACAAGGAGGAAGTCCATGCGTTCCATGATGCTCTGCGCGACCGCATTCGCCATGTCGCTCACAGTGACCACCGCAGCGCAGGCCCAGACCGTTTTGCGTCTTGGTCACGTCGCCGAGGTCGGCTCGCACTTCGACCTGGCGAGCAACGAATTCGCCAAGCGGGTCGCCGAGAAGAGCGGCGGCAAGATCAAGATCGAGGTCTATCCCGGCAGCCAGCTCGGCTCCGACAAGGACATGCTCCAGAAGATGAAGCTGGGGCAGGTCGATTTCTTCATTCCGTCGTCGATCCTGTCGTCGGTGGCGCCGGAGTTCGGCGTGTTCGACATGCCGTACATCATCAAGGACCGCGCCCACATCACCAAGGTGATGCAGGAGATGGGCGACAGCCTGTTCCGGGAGAAGGCGCAGGCCAAGGGCGTGCAGATCCTCGGCTTCTGGGAGAACGGCTTCCGCCACATTACCAACAACGTCCGGCCGATCGTCACGCCGGAGGACCTCAAGGGCGTGAAGCTGCGCACGCCGCAGGGCGAGTGGCGGGGGAAGATGTTCCGCGCCTACGGCGCCAATCCGTCGCCACTGGCATTCTCGGAAGTGTTCACAGCACTCAAGACCGGCGTGATGGACGGCCAGGAGAACCCGCTGATCAACGCCTGGAGCGCCAAGTTCTACGAAGTGCAGAAGTACCTGTCGCTGACTGGGCACGTGTACATCCCGGCCTACCTCGTGACCTCGCCGAAGACCTTCGCAAGCTGGCCGGCCGATGTGCAGAAGGTGATCAGCGAGACCGCCGTCGAGCTGGAGCCGTTCGCCCTGGAGGCCGGCAAGAAGTTCGACGACGACCTCCTCTCCAAGCTCGAGGAGAAGGGCATGGCGGTGAACGAGGCCGACAAGGACGCCTTCGTGAAGGGCTCCGCCGCGATCTATGAGGAGTTCGGCAAGCAGGTCGAGGGCGGCAAGGAGCTGATCGACCGGATCCTGGCGCTGCGCGGCTGAGCGAGCCGCCGCACCGAACGCCGTCCCGGCGGCCGCACCCGTCGCGTGCCGCCGCCGGGACGCTCTCGACCGAGCCCCGCCGGAGTTCCACCGCAATGCTTCAACGATTTCGCCATGCCCTCGACGCGACCCTGCAGATGGTCGTGATCGGCCTGATGATCATGCTGACCGTGATGGTCGTGGTCGCTGTTTTCTACCGCAAGTTCGGCGACTCGCTGAGCTGGTACGACGAGGTTGCATCGGTGATGCTGGCCTGGATCACCTATTACGGAGCGGCGCTCGCCGCACTGCGGCGCCAGCATCTCGGCTTCGACGGCGTGCTGCTGCGGATGCCGGTGGATATCAGGATGATCGCGTTTGCGGTCGCCGAGATCCTGGTGATCGGCTTCTTCGTGCTGCTGGCCTGGGCCGGCTGGCGGGTGCTGGAGGTGGTCGGCGACGAGAGCCTGATCAGCCTGCCCTGGATCTCGGTCAGCCTCACCCAGTCGGTGATCCCGATCGGCGCGGCTCTGTTCGTGATCTGCGAGATCCTGAGCATGCCGGAAGGCTGGGCCGCGACCAAGGCCGGCAGGTCCCTCGAGCATCCCGAAGTCGTCGTCGAGGGGAACTGAGCCATGATCCTCGCTTTCATGTTCGTCGCCATGGTGGCGATGATCCTCATCAACGTGCCGATCGGCATCGCGCTCGCCATCGCCGCCCTGATGGGCCAGGTGGCGTTCCACGGGCTGGAAAGCCTGCTGTCGCTCGGCATCGAGATGTACCGCGGCGCCACCAGCTTCGCCCTGATCTCGATCCCGATGTTCGTGCTGGCCGGTGCCATCATGAACGCCGGCGGCATCTCGCGGCGCCTGATCGCCTTCGTGTCGGCGATCATCGGCTTCGTGCGCGGCGGCCTCGCGATGGTCAACATCGGGGTGTCGCTGTTCTTCGCCGAGATCTCCGGCTCGGCGGTGGCCGACGTCGCGGCCCTCGGCTCGGTGCTAATCCCCGAGATGAAGAAGCGCGGCTATTCGGCGCCGTTCGCCGCGGCGGTGACCTCGTCCTCGGCGTCGCTGGCGATCATCATCCCGCCGTCGATCCCGATGATCCTCTACGGGGTCTCGGCCAACGCCTCGATCGAGCAGCTGTTCGTCGCCGGCATCGTTCCGGGCCTGCTCGGCGCCTTCGGACTGATGGGCGTCGCCTACCTGTTCGCCCGGCGCTACAACTTCCCGGTCGAGAAGGCCTTCAACCTGCACGACCTGCGGACCACCTTCGTCGACGCCCTGCCGGCGCTGATGCTGCCGGTCATCATCCTGGGCGGCATCTTCACGGGCTTGGTCACCGCGACCGAGGCGGCCGGTCTCGCGGTCCTGGCGTCGGTGCTGGTCGGCCTGTGGTACCGAGATTTCGACCTGACCCACCTGCGCCAGTCGATGATCGACGGCGGCCTGCAGACCGCGGTGGTCATGATCCTGGTCGCGGCCTCGGTGCTGATGGGCGACCTGCTCACGGTGTCGCAGGTGCCGCAGGACCTGGCCCGGGCGATGGTCGAGTTCACCGACAACAAGTACCTGATCCTGTTCATCCTCAACATATTCTTCCTGGTCATCGGGTTCTTCCTGCACTCGGCAGCGGCGATCATCCTGGTGGTGCCGATCATCGTGCCGCTGATCGAGGCGGTCGGGATCAACCCGGTGCATTTCGGCCTGGTCGTCACCCTGAACCTGGCGATCGGCCAGCAGACCCCGCCGGTGGCGAGCGTGCTGATCACCTCCTGTTCGATCGCCAAGGCCGACATCTGGGAAACCACCAAGGTCAACCTGCCGTTCATCGGCGTGCTGCTGATCGTGCTGTTCATCTGCACCTACGTGCCGGCGATCCCGATGTTCCTCGTCGACCTGTTCTACGGCGGGTGAGGCGATCCGGTCTCGACACGGCCGGTAAAGCCGACGCAGGATAACAGCCGAGTAACGCGTGCAATGCAGCATCGCCGGCCCCGGCCGACGTTGCTGAAGGCCGGATCCCAGAGCCAGACACAGAAGCCAGACACAGAACAGAGGGGCGATCGCGATGACGGAGATCAGGACAACCGAGACCAGCGAGGACGATGCCAACACCAGCCGGCGCAGCCTGTTCGCCGGCGCGCTCGGTGCCGCGGCGGTCGCCGGCGCGGCGGGCGCGCTGCTCGCCCCGAAGGCGGCAGAGGCCAAGCTCGATTCCTCGAAGAGCAAGCTGCACGAGGTCCTGGCCCGCGGCGTGCTGCGCGTCGGCACCGGTAGCACCAACCCGCCGTGGCATTTCGAGGACGACAGCGGCAAACTGGTCGGCATGGACATCGACATGGCCCGGCTGATCGCCAAGAGCCTGTTCGACGACCCCAGCAAGATCGAGTTCGTCATCCAGGGCTCCGACGCCCGCATCCCCAGCCTGGTGACCGACAAGGTCGACGTGATCTGCCAGTGGATGACGGTGACCGCCGGCCGCGCCCAGCAGGTCGAGTTCACCATCCCCTACTACCGCGAGGGCGTCGGCGTCCTGGTGATGGCCGACAACAGCAAGTACAAGAAGTTCGACGACCTGCTGAAGGCCGGCAGCGGCATCACCGTCGGCGCCATGCAGAACGTCTTCATCGAGGACTGGGTCCACAAGGGCCTGCCGCAGGCCAAGGTCGACCAGTTCGAGAGCCCGGACGCCACCCTGCAGGCGCTGAACGCCGGCCGCGTCGACGCCTATCTCGGCGACCAGTCGGCGATCCGCTGGCTGATGAACCAGTTCCCCGGCCGCTACGTCGACAGCGGCTACGGCTGGATGCCGAATTCGTACGCCTCGGCGGTGCGCCAGGGCGACCCGGTGTGGCTGAACTGGGTGAACACGGTCTACAAGGAGGCTCTCATGGGCGTCGACTTCGACCTCATGAAGGAATCCTACAAGAAGTGGTTCGGCATCGACCTGCCGACCCCGAAGGTCGGCTTCCCGGGCGAGTTCGCCTAAGCGACCGGCACCGGCCGGCCCGCTCCCGCAGCGGCCGGCCGGTTCCCCCTGGTGTCTCCGTCACCGCAGCCGGCCGGCCATGTCCTACAATTTCAACTTCGCCGTCATCTGGCGGCAGTACGACGTCATCCTGCAGGCGCTGGGCATCGGCCTGCTGCTCGCCGCGATCTCGCTGGTGGCCGGCACGGTGATCGGCCTGGTCTGCGGCTACGCCTACCGCACCAGCAACCGGCCGTTGCGGCTTCTGGTGTCGAGCTACGTCGAGTTCATCCGCAACGTGCCGCTGCTGCTGCTGATCTTCTTCTTCTATTTCGGCCTGCCGGCGATCGGCATCCGGACGTTCGACAAGTACCAGTCCTTCGTGATCACCCTGTCGATCTACGCCGGCGCCTACCTCACCGAGGTGTTCCGGGCCGGCCTGACCTCGGTGCCGGAACGCTATGTCGAGGCGGCCAAGGCGATCGGCCTGCGGCCCTGGCAGACGCAGCTCTACGTGGTGCTGCCGCTGACCTTCCGGATCGTGCTGCCGTCGCTGTCGAACAACTTCATCTCGCTGTTCAAGGACACCTCGCTGGCCGCCGCCATCGCGATCCCGGAGCTGACCTTCACCGCCCGGCAGATCAACGCCAACACCTTCCGGGTGATGGAGGCCTGGCTGACCGCCAGCGTTCTGTACCTCGCGGTCTGCTACCTGATCGCGATCGCGTTGCGGCAGGTCGAGAAGCGCTACTCGGTGGTCAAGTAGATGCAGAGAACCTTCCTCGGCGAATTCTGGAAGGCCCGCGAGCGGCTGTTCGAGGGCTTCCTGACCACCATCGAGATCTCCGCCCTGGTGATCGCCATCGGCCTGGTGCTCGGCATGATCGGCGGTCTGCTGCTGGTCTACGGACCGAAGCCGGTGCGGCTGCTGATGCGGCTCTATGTCGACGTGCTGCGCGGCATCCCGATCCTGGTGCTGATCCTGTTCAGCTACTACGGGCTGGCGCTGGTCGGCGTGAACATCTCGGCGTTCAGCGCCGGCGTGGTGGCGCTGTCCGGCTTCTGCATCGCGCACATGTCGGAGACCTTCCGCGGCGCAATCGACTCGATCCCGATCGGGCAGACCGAGGCGGCCAAGGCGATCGGCCTGACCTTCCGGCAGCGGGTTGCCTATGTCCTGCTGCCGCAGGCCGCCCGCCGCATCGTGCCGCCGGCGATCAACACCGCGGTGGAGATGGTCAAGGGCACCACGCTGCTGTCGGTGATCGGCGTGCTGGAGATCCTGCTGGCGACGCAGCAGGCGATCGCCCGCAACTACATGGTCATCGAGTTCTACGCCACCGCCATGGCGTTCTACTTCATCCTGAACTTTTCGCTCTCGCGCGCCGGTGCGTATTTCGAGCGGCGGTTCAGCTTCATCCGCTATTGAGGGCGTGAGAATGCCTGGCAAAGACCTGCTCGTCGCCCGCAACGTCCACAAGAGCTACGGCAAGACCGAGGTTCTCAAGGGCATCGACCTGACGGTCACCGAGGGGGAGGTGGTGGCGCTGATCGGCGCCAGCGGCTCCGGCAAGACCACCTTCCTGCGCTGCATCAACCTGCTGGAGGAGTTCCAGCAGGGCAGCATCACCGTCGACGGCGACCCGGTCGGCTATGTCGAGAGCGGTGGCGCGCGCAAGCGCATCTCCGAGACCCGCCTGGCCGCCCAGCGCGCGCGCATCGGCATGGTGTTCCAGAGCTTCAACCTGTTCCCGCACATGACGGCGGCCGAGAACGTCATGCTCGGCCTGGTCAAGGTGAAGGGCATGGCGAAGGCGGAGGCGCGTGATCTCGCCGACCACTGGCTCGGCCGCGTCGGCCTCGCCGAGCGTGCCGACCACCACCCCTACCAGCTGTCCGGCGGCCAGCAGCAGCGCGTCGCCATCGCCCGCGCCGTCGCCATGGAGCCGCGGCTGATCCTGTTCGACGAGGTCACCTCCGCCCTCGATCCCGAACTGGTGTCCGAGGTGCTCGGCGTCATGAAGGACCTGGCGCAGAGCGGCATGACGATGATCGTGGTCAGCCACGAGATGCTGTTCGTGCGCGACGTCGCCACCCACGTGGTGTTCCTCGACGGCGGCCGTATCCTCGAGGAGGGCGAGCCGCATGCCGTGTTCCGCAACCCGCAGTCCGAGCGCCTGCAGAGCTTCCTCGGCCGCTTCACCGACATCATCGGCGACATCACGTCGCGGTAGGGGATCACCCCCCGTTGCGCGCGACCCGCACGATATAGCCGCCGGCGCGCTCGTCCCATTCGAGATCCAGCGCGCCGCGGTCCTCCGCCTCCTCCAGCAGGTCGCTGAACGACCGGAAGCCGTAGAAGCTCTCGCTGAAGCCCGGCTGGCGGCGGCGCAGTGTCTGCTTGACCATCGAGCCCCAGACCGGCTCGCCGCGCTCGGCGATCAGTGCCTCGGTCGTCTCCAGGACCAGGCCGACCGCCTGGGCGACGTCCTTGACGTTGTCGTCGCCGCCGGCCGCCACCGCCGGCTTCTTGTCGGCCGCGGGCGCCACCGGTGCTGCCGGCTTCTTGTCGCTGGCGGCCGCCGCCACCGGTGCTGCCGGCTTCTTGTCAGCGGGGGCAGCCACCGCCGGTGCTGCCGGCTTCTTGTCGGCGGGGGCAGCCACGACCTTCTTCTTCGCCGGGGCCCTGTCGCGCGGCGCCGCCACCGCGCGGGCGAGGTCGTCGTAGAAGATGAACTCGTCGCAGTTCTTCATCAGCAGGTCGGAGGTGCTGTTGCGCACGCCGACGCCGACCACGGTCTTGGCGTTCTCACGCAGCTTGCTGACCAGCGGCGAGAAGTCGGAATCGCCGCTGACGATCACGAAGGTGTCGATGTGCTCCTTGGTGTAGCAGAGGTCCAGCGCGTCGACGACCATGCGGATATCGGCGGAGTTCTTGCCGGACTGGCGGGTGTGCGGGATCTCGATCAGCTCGAAGGCCGCGTCGTGCATGGCCGCCTTGAATTCCTTGTAGCGCTCCCAGTCGCAGTACGCCTTCTTGACGAGGAGGCTGCCCTTCAGCAGCAGCCGCTCCAGCACCAGGTTCATGTCGAACTTGGCGATCTTGGCGTCGCGCACGCCGAGTGCGATGTTCTCGAAGTCGCAGAACACGGCGAGCTTGTAATCGTGATCCTGGGTCGACATGGCGGCTCTTCTCGCGGATCGTTCGTCGGTCGGCGGGCACTTTTCGCCGCCGGGTCCGGCCAAGGCACACGTGACCGCCCCCGCTGTCAATTCCTCATGCGCACTGGCGTGCGGCAATCACGCGGTTCCGGTGCACGCCCTGGCGCACGGGCCGGCGCCCTTGCACCTTGCCGGCGCTGGCCCAAACTCTCTGTGCACGCCCGACCCGAGGAGCCGTTCGATGCCCGACACCACAGCCCCCGTCGCCACCGCCCCCGGCGGCAACCCCGCCCCGGGCTTCGTGCGCAAGCCCGACCACGTCGTCGGCTTCATGCCGGCCGGCGTCCGCGTGACCGTCCGACTCGGCGGTGAGGTGATCGCCGAGAGCGACCGCGCCGTGCTGTGCGAGGAGTCCGGCCGCGACCCGGTCTACTACGTCCCGATGACCGATACCCGGGCCAGCCTGTTCCGGCCGACCGCCACGCGCAGCCACTGCCCGTTCAAGGGCGACGCCAGCTACTGGTCGGTGTCGGCCGGCGGCAAGGACGCCCGCGACGCCGCCTGGTCCTACGACCTGCCCTATGACGAGGCGGCGCCGATCCGCGGCCACGTGGCGTTCTATCCGAACCGGGTCGATTCGATCGACGTCGGCTGATCCGCGGCGGTGGGCGGCGCCCCCCGAATCGGCGCCCTGCCCCCGGCGTTCCGCGACTGGTTCGCCGCCAAGGGCTGGGCGCCGCATCCGCACCAGCTGGAGATGCTGGCGGCCGCCCGCGCCGGCCGCTCGGCGCTGCTGATCGCCCCGACCGGCGGCGGCAAGACACTGGCCGGATTCCTCGCCAGCCTGGTGGACCTCGCCGAGCGGCCGCGCGACGGCCTGCACACCCTCTACGTCTCGCCGCTGAAGGCGCTGGCGGTCGACATCCACCGCAACCTGACCGCACCGATCGAGGAGATGGGCCTGGCGGTCACCGCCGAGACCCGCACCGGCGACACCCCGCAGGGCAAGCGCCTGCGTCAGCGCAGCCGGCCGCCGAACCTGTTGCTGACGACGCCGGAGAGCCTGGCGCTGCTGATCTCCTACCCGGACGCCGAGACGCTGTTCGCCGGCCTGCGCTGCGTGGTGATCGACGAGTTGCATGCGCTCGCCGGCAGCAAGCGCGGCGAGCTGCTCGCACTCGGCCTCGCCCGGCTGTCCCGCCTGGCACCGGAGGCGCGGCGGGTCGGGCTGTCGGCGACCGTCGCGCATCCGGCGGCGCTGGAGGCCTTCCTGTCGCGGACCGGCCGGCTGCCGGCGCCGGACGTCACGGTGGTGCGCGGCGGCGAGGCGGCCCGCGCGGAGGTGCGGATCCTGATGCCGGACGGCCGGCTGCCCTGGTCCGGCCACATGGGGCTGCACGCCGTCGACCGCATCTACGCCGCCATCAAGGCGCACCGCACCACCATCGTGTTCGTCAACACCCGGGCGCAGTCGGAGCTGGTGTTCCAGGCGCTGTGGCGGATCAACGACGACAACCTGGCGATCGCCCTGCACCACGGCTCGCTCGCGGCCGAGCAGCGCCGCAAGGTCGAGGCCGCGATGAGCCGCGGCGGCCTGCGCGCGGTGGTCGCCACCTCGTCGCTGGACCTCGGTATCGACTGGGCCGCCGTCGACCTGGTGGTGCAGGTGGGAGCACCCAAGGGCGCCTCGCGGCTGCTGCAGCGCATCGGCCGCGCCAACCACCGCCTGGACGAGCCGAGCCGGGCGCTGCTGGTGCCGGCCAACCGCTTCGAGGTGCTGGAATGCCAGGCCGCCATGGACGCGGTCGGGGCCGGCGACATCGACGGCGAGGAGCCGCGGCCGGGCGGCCTCGACGTGCTCGCCCAGCACGTGCTGGGGAGCGCCTGCGCCGCCCCGATCGACCCGGGCGATCTCTATGCCGAGGTCACCGCCGCCGCCCCCTATGCCGACCTCGACCGCGCCAGCTTCGACGAAGTCGTCGACTTCGTGCGCTCCGGCGGCTACGCGCTGGCCTCCTACGAGCGCTGGCAACGGCTGCGGCCGACATCGGACGGCCGGCTGCGGGTCGCCAGCCCGCGCGTCGTGCAGGCCTACCGCATGAACGTCGGCACCATCGTCGAGGCCGACGTGCTGAAGGTGCGGCTCAGCCGCGGCCGCATCCTCGGCGAGATCGAGGAGTATTTCGTGCAGGGCCTGCGCCCCGGCGACACCTTCATGTTCGCCGGCCGCCTGCTGACCTTCCAGGGCATCCGCGAGCGCTTCGTCGAGGCGACGCCCGGCGGCAGCGGCGAGCCGGCGGTGCCGGTCTACGGCGGCGGCCGGCTGCCGCTGACCACGCAGCTGGCGTCGCGGGTCCGCGCCATGCTGGAGGACCCGCACGCCTGGGCCACCCTGCCCGGCCCGGTCGAGGAGTGGCTGGAGATGCAGCGCTGGCGCTCGGTGCTGCCGCGCGCCGACACCCTGCTGGTCGAGGCGTTCCCGCGCAACGACCGCGAGTTCCTGGTCGCCTACACCTTCGAGGGCCGCAATGCCCACCAGACGCTGGGCATGCTGCTTACCCGGCGGATGGAGCGCATGGGCCTCGGCCCGCTCGGTTTCGTCGCCACCGACTACGTGATCGCGGTGTGGTCGGTGAAGCCGTGCCTGGACGTCGACGCACTGTTCGACCAGGACATGCTGGGCGACGACCTGGAGGCGTGGATGGCGGAGTCCAGCCTGCTGAAGCGCACCTTCCGCAACGTCGCGGTGATCGCCGGGCTGATCGACCGCAAGCTGCCGGGCCACGAGAAGTCCGGCCGGCAGGTCACCTTCAACGCCGACCTGATCTACGACGTGCTGCGCCGCCACCAGCCGGACCACATCCTGCTGCGCGCCACCCGGCAGGACGCCGCCCGCGGCCTCACCGACATCTCCCGCCTCGCCGGCCTGCTGACCCGCATCCAGGGCCGCATCGTCCACCGCCGCCTCGACCGGGTGTCTCCGCTGGCGGTGCCGATCCTGCTGGAGATCGGCCGCGAGCAGGTCGCCGGCGGGGCGGTGGACATCCTGATGGACGAGTTGACCGAGGAACTGGTGGCAGAGGCGACGGGCGGGGAGATGCAGGGGAGCCTGATGGTGTGAGGGGGATTCAAGTGTCGCTCCGCGACTTGGTTCAAACCTCCCGAACCCCGTCGTAACCCGCGGCGCGCGCGGCTTTCACGAACCGGCGGTCGAAGGTGGCGAGACCCTCGCAATGGTTGGACTTGCCGAGATGCAGCGCGTCCGCGAAGTCCATGCCGTTCTCAGCGAGCGCGAGCGCCACCGCGACGACCCCGTCGGCCTCGACCGTCACCGTGGGCAATCCGGCGAATCCACGGAGCGCTCGGGCAACATCAGCCGCGCTGTATCCATAGGCGTTGCGCAGCACCCACTCGACCTCCAGAACAACCGTAACCGCTACGAACACCGGCCGGCCGTCGATCAGGTCGCGGGCGCGCACCGACTGGCGCGGATGATCGTTGGTCAGGTAGCGGACGATCAGGTTGGTATCAATCGCGAGCATGGCCGCGAGCGTGACGGCGGCGCGCTTCGGCCAGCACGGCGGCCTCCATCTCCTCCAAGGTCTTTGGCGTGCCGCGATACGGCAGTGATCCGAAGACGTCCCCTGGTCGCGTTTCGGTGAATGCCGGCGCAAGCTTCAACAGCACGCCTTCAGGCGTCTCCTCCACGAGGAGCCGGGTTCCAGAGTCCCAGTCCCGCCGCTCGCGGATCGACTTGGGCAGGATGATCTGTCCCTTGGTGGAGACGATGGTGGTCAGTTTGCCGGCACCGGCCATTTCGACGCCCCACTGGTAAGACAAAGGTAAGATAGCGCTCGATCGCCGGCGGATTCAAGCCTCGTCGCCATCGCACCGGTCGCGAGACGGACCGCTACCCGCCCAGCAACCGCTTCTCCACCGGCCAGCGCGGCGCCGGCTCCACCACCGGGCCGAAGCCGAGGCGGCCGAGCATCTGCACCGCGTGGCCGCGCTCGGCCAGCAGCTCGTGGGCGCGGCGGCGGTGCACCGACAGCTCGCGATACTCCTGCAGCGCCTGGCTGACCGGGTGCATGGCGACGCCGAGCCCGGCTGCGGCGAGGCTGAGGCGCATCCACCGCCTGCCGGCGGCGACCTGGTCGAGCCGGGTGTTGTCCGGCGTCGTCAGCACCGCGAAGGCCGGCGTCGCCCGGAGCACCCGGTCCAGCAGCCGGCGCATCGCGTCGAAGGTGGCGGAGTCGCGGTCGCGCAGGGCCGCGCGGTCCAGCGCGCCGACCGCCATCAACCCTTCCAGCAGCGGCCCGCCGATGGCGATGCCGTCCGGGCTGACCTCGATCTCATCCTTGCCGAGACGCATCCAGTCGACGGTCGCCGCCAGGGTGCGCGGGGTCCTCAACTCGACCTCCACGGCGACCCGGCTGAGGCCGACCAGGCTGTCGACCAGGCCGGGCTCGACGACGATCCGCGCATGCTCGGCGAGCTGCCGCACCAGGTCGTCGGGCAGCGGCCGCGGCTCGAACGGCTCGCGGCAGGTGCGGCGGGCGAGCGCGTGGCGGAACAGCGGATCCGGCACGCCGCCGGGGGCGAAGCCGGCGACCGCGACCGGCCCGTCCTCGCCCTGCGGAAACAGCTCGAAGTCGACCGCATGGCCGTCCTCGGCGGCGGCCAGCGCCAGCAGTTCGAGGAAGCAGCCCATGCCGATCGTCAGCTGCCGGTCGTAGGGATCGGTCTCCGACAGCGCCAGCCTGCGGTCGCGGTGGATGGCGATCCGCCCCGGCTGCCGCAGGTCGGCCAGCCAGGGCTGCAGGTTGTGCGGGTTGGGTGCGAGGATGGCGTAGGACAGCGCGCGCAGCCGTGGCTCGTCCTGGCGGCCGGCCAGGCGCCACGGCTCCTGCGCCCGCGACGGCGTCCGGGTGCCGGCGTAGTACCAGCCCGCACCGGCCGCGGTCGCCGCCAGCACCAGGCCGCCGCCGACCAGCGCCAGCGCCTTGCGTCTCCTGATCGCCACGCCGCCTCCCGCGGACAGCCTGCATTGCGAGCGAACCATAAGGGCGGCGGCCGCGGGACGCCAAGCCGCGGCGTGCGCATCGCGCGCCGATGCGGCTAGAGTGGCGGCGCCACTGTCCCACGGGAGTCCCATGCCCCATCCGTCCCTGCGCCTCGGCATGATCGCGCCGTCCTCCAACACCGTGCTGGAGCCGATGACCGCCGCCCTGCTGGCCGGCACGCCCTGGATCACCGCCCACACCGCCCGCATCCGGGTGACATCGATCTCGCTGGGCGGCGGCTCGGTCGCACAGTTCGACGGCGAGCCCATGCTGGAGGCCGCCCGCCTGCTGGCCGAGGCGAAGGTCGGCGCCATCTGCTGGAACGGCACCTCGGCCGGCTGGCTCGGGCCGGAGCGCGACCGCGCGATGGTCGCGGCGATGACGGCGGAGACCGGCGTCCCCGCGACCACGGCGGTGCTGGCGACGCTGGAGGCACTGGACCTGCTGGACGCCGACGGCGTCGGCCTGGTGACCCCCTATGTGGCCGAGGTGCAGGAGCGCGTGCAGGCCAACTTCACCGCCGCCGGCCGGCCGGTCCGCGCCGACCGCCGTCTCGACATCACCGACAACTTCGCGTTCTCGCAGGTGTCCGAGGCCACCATCGAGCGGATGATCCGGGAGGTCGCCGCCGAGGGTGCGTCGGTGGTGATGGTGCTCTGCACCAACCTGCGCGGCGCACGGCTCGCCGAGCGGCTGGAGGCCGAACTCGGGATCACCCTGCTCGACAGCGTCTCGGTGGCGCTGTGGGGCGCCCTGCGCGCTGCCGGCGCCGACCCGTCGGCGATCGAAGGCTGGGGCAGGCTGTTCCGGCTCGGCGCGGCGCCGGACCCGCTGGCGCGCTAACCGGTGTGCGCTCGCTGGCGGGCGGTGCGGGCGGCACGCAGCCGGCGGATCCGGTCGACGACGAGCTGCGGCTCGTGGCGGTGCGGCTGGTCGCCGCGCTCGTCGCACAGATCCGAGGCGACCCGGGCGGCCCGAGGTATGCTGCCGGCGAGCACCACGTCGATGCCGGCGTGGTTGGCCGCCAGCCACGCCGCCAGCCCGAAGGCGTCGATCTCGCCGGTGACGGACAATCCACAGACCACCACGTCGACACCCGCCGCTCCGTCACGCAGGATGACCAGCGCCTCGTCGGTGCTGCGCGCCTCGACCACGCGGTAGCCGCAGCCACGCAGGCAGTCGGCCACGACCATGCGCACAAGCACATCCGCCTCGGCGACCAGCACGGTCTCCGGCGCATCGGCTCGCGGACGTTCATCGACCATCGTGCGGGAACGAGCGCCACCCTGTTTTGTTCCAGCCCATTCTCCTGTTCGGAGCCGACGGCCGTGCCTCGGCATGGTATGAAGGAGCCGGCCACTGTCGAAGGGAGACGCCAGTGCTGCGGACTTTCCTCCTGCTCAGCCTGCTGCTGCCGGCTGCCGCCGCCTACCCCGCCGGACATGCCGCAGCACGCGAGAGCAAGGTGGTCTGCGAGGTGCTGCTGCCGGCGGCGCCGGTTCCGGGCGACGAGGGATCCTACCTGATCATCCTGCGCCTGACGGTCCCGCCGGGGCACGACAGCAACCGGCATTTCCACGCCGCGGCCGAGTATCTCGAGGTGGTCAGCGGCACCGGCTCGGTCACCATCGATGGCCTGGGCGAGCTGCCGCTGCATGCCGGCGACATCGTCACGATCGCCCCGAAGGTCCAGCACCAGCAGCACAACCACAGCGGCACCGAACCGCTGGTGTTCACCGCCACCCTGGTCGGTCATGTGACCGACCCGATGCTGACCCGCTACATCGGCGAACCGGACAAGCGCTCAGGCTGCCCGCACGCCCACAAGTAGCCGGGACAGCAAAGCATTCGACCGGTCGCGGATTGCTTTGATCCGCTGAATCGCCCGTCGCTTGGTGGGTCCCGGAGCCGTCCACTGGCGTGGACTCTCCGGGATGACGAAGGAAGGAGTGTGGACCGCCCCCACCTTCGTCATTCCGGAGGGGGCGCGCCAGCGCCCGGCTCCGGAATCCACCAGGCGACGGGCGACGGTAGTCGGCCAAAGTCGAGTTCAGGCGGCGCTGTCGCGGGCGGCGGTGCAGCACGAGTGCGCGGCCGCCGGCTGCGGATACTCGTCGTGACGCCGAACCCAGTCCATGATCTCGGTCTCGTTGCGGCCCTTCGGCGTCATGTCGAGATAGATGAAGGCGCCGACCACCTCCTCGTTGCCGCGGGCGTAGCTCGAATAGGTGTGGAACACCTGCCCCGCCTCGTCCCTGACGAACACGCTGAGGCCGGGCAGCTCGTCGATCTGGTACTTCGCGTCCTCGATCACCTCGTAGTTGTAGGGCAGCCGGGCGGCGGCCAGCTGCTCCGGCGTGAACGACACCGCGAAGTCGTAGTTGAAGTCGCTGCCATGCGACGACACCCAGGGCGCCTGCCAGCCCATGCGCCGGCGGTACGCCTCCAGCTTGGCCAGCGGTGCGCGCGACACCCGGACATAGCTCACGTCGTGGTTCACCAGATGCACCAGCGCGCCCTCGGCGTGGTCGGCCTCCAGCGAACAACTCGGGCATCCGGCCTCCCAGTCCGGGCCGAACATGAAGTGGTGGATCACCAGCTGGCTGTTGCCGCCGAACAGCTCGGCCAGTGTCCGCGGACCATCGGGCGTGTCGAACACGTACCGTTTCTCGACCTTCAGCCAAGGCAGCGCGCGACGCTGGGCGCTCACCAGGTCGCGCATCCGGGTCAATGCCTTTTCGTTCTTCAGATGCGCCTTGCGCGCCTTCAGCCATTCCTCGCGTGAGACGATTGCGGGCGTCTGCATTGAAATCCTCCTTCGATCGGGGAGCCGCTCAGGCGGCGGCGACCGCCGGCGGGAACGGATCGCGCCAGGCCGGCAGCTGGTTCAGCTGGTCGTGCCAGCGCGCGACCTCCGGGAACTCGGCAAGCGGGATCTTCGCCCGCTCGGCATAGGGCAGCGCGATGGCGACCGCAAAGTCGGCCACGGTCATGGCGTGGCCGACCAGCCACTCCCGGCCGGCCAGGTGGTCGTTCAGCACGCCGGCGTATTTCCGCACATAGCCCATCGCCTCCTCGACCGCGGCCGGGTCCGGCTCGCCGATGCCGAACTCGGCCCTGATGACATGCTCGAAATACAGCTCGCCGGTGTAGCGGGTGAAATGCTGCAGGTCCCAGCATAGCCAGCGCGTCATCTCGACGAGGCGGTCGTCCGCCGGGAACAGGTCGGACCCCGCCTGCCGCGCCAGGAAGCACATGATGGCGTTCGACTCCCAGATCGTGCCGCCGTCATGCGCCAGCACCGGGACCTTCAGGTTCGGATTCATGGCGGCGAATTCCGCCGTCTTGTGCTCGCCGCGCCGCACGTCGACGGGGACGAACTCGACCGGTGAGCGCAGGTGGCGCGCCAGCGCGCACACCTTCCTCGGCATCAGCGTTTCCGAATAGTAGAGCTTCATGGGGCTTCCTCCGGGCCGGTTCGACAAGACAAGTTGATATCAACATAACTGACCGCTGTCAAATCGCCGTGCCGACCGCCGCCCTATCCCCGCTCCTCGACCTCGACCCGCTCGGTCCAGGCCAGCAGCCGCCGCCGCAGCGCCGGGATGTCGAGCGCGATCAGTGCGACCCCGAGCGGCGCCATCCAGAACCCGAGGATCGGCAGAAAGCCGAGCAGACCGCCGATAAACAGCAGCACGCCGAGCGCCGAGCGCGCGCCAAAGGGCACCTTGCGGTCGCCCCAGCGCACCCCGTGGGCCAGGGCCGCCTTCGGGCGGCGTCCGGCGATCCGCATCCTCGCTCTCCTCATATCCCCGTGCCGCCGGCCAACGCGGTGCGGCGTGCGGCGGTTCCGACCATGTGGCCACCGGCTGTTGACGTTTCACCCCCGGCGTCGGACGGTCGGCGGATGAGTGTTCCCGTTTCCTTCCGCCTCAACGGCGCCGAGCTGCTCGCCGACCCGCGCGGCGTGCTGGTCTGGCCGGTGCGCCGCACCCTGGTGGTCGCCGACCTGCATCTGGAGAAGGGCTCCGGATTCGCGCGCCGCGGCGTCCTGCTGCCACCATACGACAGTGCCGCTACCCTCGCCCGCCTCGCCGAGGCGGTGGCGGCGCACGCGCCGGAGCGGGTGATCGCGCTCGGCGACAGCTTCCACGATTCGGGAGCCGGGACGCGTCTGGCGGAGCCCGAACGCGAGCGGCTGCGCGAGCTGACGGCGGAGCGCGAGTGGATCTGGATCGCCGGCAACCACGACCCCGAGCCGCCGGCCGACTGGGGTGGGCAAGTGCTGGACGAGCTGGTCGACGGGCCGCTGCTGTTCCGTCACGCGGCAGCCGAAGCGCCGGGCCCCGGCGAGGTGTCGGGGCACTATCACCCGAAGGCCCGGGTCCGGCTGCGGGCCGGCTCGGTGTCGGGCCGCTGCTTCGCGACCGACGGGCACCGCCTGGTGCTGCCGGCGTTCGGCGCCTATGCCGGCGGTCTCGACGTGCTGCAGCCGGACCTGCGGCGGCTGTTCGCCCGGCGCTTCGAGGTGCTGCTGCTGGCGGCGGAGCGCGTGCTGCGGGTGCCGGACGACCGGCTGATGGCGCCCGCGCCGGACCTGAGGATGCTCGGCTGACGACGGCCGCCGGTGATCCGCAAGCCGGCGGGTGCCGTAAGTCCGGTTGTCCCCGCAAACCGGAATAGCCGATGACCGACGCCCCGACGACGCTGCTCTGGTTCCGCCTGGACCTGCGGCTGGCCGACAATCCCGCACTCGCCGCCGCGGTGGCAGCGGGCCGGCCGGTGGTCGCCGTCTTCGTGCTCGACGACGCCGACGCCGGCGAATGGGCGGCCGGCGGTGCGTCGCGCTGGTGGCTGCATCACTCGCTGGCCAGCCTGGATGCGTCGCTGCGTGCGTGCGGCGGCCGCCTGGTCCTGCGCCGCGGGCCGGCGGCCGACGCCATCGACCGCCTGGTGGCCGAGACCGGCGCCGCAGCCGTTTACTGGAACCGCCGCTACGAGCCCTGGGCGAGCGCCCGCGACGCCGGCATCAAGGCGTCGCTGCTACGGCGCGGCATCGAGGCGCGCAGCTTCAACGCCGGACTGCTGCGCGAGCCGTGGGACATCCGCACCGGCGCCGGCGGCCCCTACAAGGTGTTCACCCCGTTCTGGAAGGCATTGCGGGCGTCCCTCGGCGCCGTCGCCCCGACGCCTGCGCCGGCCCGGATCCCGGCGCCGCAGCGCCAGCCGGCATCGGACGCGCTCGGCGACTGGCGGCTGACGCCGGCTCGGCCGGACTGGGCGTTCGGCCTGCGCGCCGCGTGGGTGCCCGGCGAGGCGGCGGCGGCCCGGCGGCTCATTGCCTTCCTCGACGGCGCGGTTCAGCACTACGCCGACAGGCGCAACATTCCCGCCGATCCAGGAACATCGAGACTGTCGCCGCATCTGCATTTCGGCGAGATCGGCCCGCGCCAGGTCTGGCATGCCGCGAGCGCGACCGAGGACGGCAACGGCATCGAGCGGTTCCTCTCGGAGATCGCCTGGCGGGAGTTCTCCTACCACCTGCTGCACCACTTTCCGGACCTGCCGGCGCAGCCGCTGCGGCCCGGATTCGCAGCCTTCCCCTGGGCCGACGAACCGGCCGGCCTGCAGGCATGGCAGCAGGGCCGTACCGGCTACCCGATCGTCGACGCCGGCATGCGCGAGCTGTGGGCAACGGGATGGATGCACAATCGGGTGCGGATGATCACGGCGTCCTTCCTGGTCAAGGACCTGATGCTGCCCTGGCGGGCCGGCGAGGACTGGTTCTGGGACACCCTGGTGGACGCCGACCTCGCCAGCAATTCCGCCAGCTGGCAGTGGGTCGCCGGCTGCGGCGCTGACGCGGCACCGTATTTCCGGGTGTTCAACCCGTCGCTCCAGGGCGCCAAGTTCGACCCGCAGGGCGACTATGTCCGGCGCTGGGTCCCGGAACTCTCGGGCATGGCCGATGGGTTGATCCACACGCCGTGGAAGGCGCGGCGGGTCGATCTCGCCGACGCCGGGGTGCGCCTGGGCATCGACTATCCGGCGCCGATCCTCGACCATGCCGCTGCCCGCGATCGCGCGCTGGCGGCTTTCCACGCACTGCCCGGCAATTGAAGGAGGCTCTGGTTGGCACGGTCGCCCGCAAACCTGATATACGGGGGCGACCCGCCGACGGAGAGCCTGGTGACCGACGCCGAACGCTTCACCGGACACGAGCACGACCACGCGCATTGCGTGACCGATGCGCTGTCCGCCGCCGAGCTGGTGTGCCGCCAGCGCGGCGCCCGGCTGACCGATCTGCGCCGCCGGGTGCTGGAGCTGGTGTGGGAAAGCCACGCCCCGATCGGCGCCTATGAGCTGATCGACAAGCTGTCGCGGGTGCGCGAGGCCGACGGCGAGGCCGGGCGGGTGGCGCCGCCGACCGTCTACCGTGCCCTCGACTTCCTGATCGAGCAGGGTCTGGTGCACCGCATCGAGAGCCGCAACGCCTTCGTCGGCTGCGCCCAGCCGGAGCACCCGCACCGCGGCTACTTCCTGATCTGCGAGGATTGCGGCGTCGCCCACGAGCTCGGCGGCGGCACGATCGACGCCAACCTGCGGGGCCGCGCCCGCGACCTCGACTTCGAGATCCGCCGCATCACCATCGAGGTGGCCGGGCGCTGCGCCGCCTGCCGCCGCGCCGGGACACCCGCCGGGTCCCGCTACAGCCACGCCGGAGAGCACGCATGACCGACGCCGCCCCCTCGCCACTCGCCCCCTCGCCACTTGAGCGCATGCCGGTCTCGATCCTCACCGGCTTCCTCGGCAGCGGCAAGACGACGCTGCTGAAGGCGCTGCTGGCGCATCCCGGCATGAACCGGGTGGCGGTCATCATCAACGAGTTCGGCGAGATCGGCCTCGACCACGCGCTGATCGAGCGGGTCGACGAGGACGCCATACTGCTGAACTCGGGCTGCCTGTGCTGCACCGTGCGCGGTGACCTGCTGGATACCCTGAAGTCGCTGCACAAGCGCCGCGCCAAGGGCGAGATCGCCCCGTTCGACCGCATCGTCATCGAGACCACCGGCCTCGCCGACCCCGCACCGATCCTGCACACCATGATGTCGGACGGCTTCCTGGTGACGCGTTTCACCCTCGACGGGGTGATCGCCGTGGTCGACGCGGTGAACGCGCCCTGGCAGCTCGACCAGCAGTTCGAGAGCGTCAAGCAGGCCGCCGTCGCCGACCGCATCGTGCTCAGCAAGACCGATCTCGCCGAGCCCGGCGCGATCGCAGCGCTGGAGGCCCGGCTGCACGCCATAAACCCGGCCGCACCCATCCTGCGGGCGGTCAACGGGGCGATAGAGCCGGCGGCGCTGTTCGACGCCGGGCTGTACAACCCGATGACCAAGTCCTCCGACGTGCAGCGCTGGCTGAAGGAGGAGGCCTATCGGGACACCGAGGGCCACGTTTACACCCGCCCGCACGAGCACGGTCATGGCCACGACCACGGGCATGGCCACGAGCACGGTCATGACCACGGCCACCACCATCACGACGTCAACCGCCACGACGACCACATCCGGGCGTTCTGCCTGACCTTCGACGAGCCGTTCGCCTGGAACGCCATCGCCCCGGCGCTCGACATGCTGGTGCAAAGCCACGGCCTGAACCTGCTGCGCATGAAGGGCATCCTGAACGTCAAGGAGGTCGACCAGCCGGTGGTGGTGCACGCCGTGCAGCACCTGTTCCACCCGCCGGCCAAGCTCGACGCCTGGCCCGACGCCGACCGCCGCTCCAAGCTGGTGATCATCGCCCGCGACCTGGAGCGCGATCAGGTGGAGCGGATCCTGAACTCCTACCTGGCACTGGAATTCGCGTAGGGCGCTGGCGGACGTCTTGGGGTATCGCTTTGTTTCGGCCGGGCCGGGGTAGAGAGATACTCGGCGCATGTCTTCGCCCTCGGCGTCCTTCCCCTTCCTGTCGTCATCCCGGACCGGCCCGCCCCGGCGGGACGGAGCCGGGACCCACGAGGCGACGTGGCACCGGCCGCGGCCACCGCCGCAGCAACGGGTGGGTCCCGGTTCGTCGCTGCGCGCCGCCCGGGATGACGACAAAAGAGGGGACCACGACGGCAAGAGGAGCGTTGAAGAGCGGGGTGCCTCGAAGAACGTCTCCCGGGACGTTTCCTCACACTGGAAGGCAAGATACTATTCGTTCTGGCCGCTGAACTGGATCACGCCTATCTTGACGGGCGGATCCGTGCAGAAGCGCTCGACTATGACCTGACCCACCTGGAAACGTGCGTCGATGACTCCCCGCCTTCGCAACATACTGATTGACCAGTACAGGCGCCTCGAGCGCCGGAAGGCCGAGCTGGGCTTGCCTTCCGACTGTCTGGCTGCGGCCCGCAACGACGGGGTGCGCCGGACGTCCGACAAGATCGCCCTGCTGCGGGCGATCGAGCGTAGCGCCGCCGACAAGGGTGTGCGACCGCTCTTCTCCCCCGAGCGAGATACTCGGTGGACGGGCCCGTCACGGCCAAGCGCCGCGCCATCGCGATTGACCAGCCTGCAGCCGACGGTGTGAACTGCCTGTCGCCGCAATTGCACCGCAAGCCCCGGAGCGCGGCACCCTTCGCCGCCGCATAGCGTGCCGCCGTCGCTACTCGATGGAGGCTCGCATGGCACAGACACCGCCGCTTCCCGCCGCCTTCGCCCGGCTCGCCTGGTCCAACCTGGCGGCGCAATCGGCCGAGCAGGTGGCGCTGGCCGCCGCACCGCTGGTCGCCGTGCTCGCACTCGGCGCCGGGGCCGGCGAGACCGGGCTGCTGCAGACAGCGCTGACCCTGCCCTACCTGCTGTTCGCCATCCCCGCCGGGCTGCTGGCCGACCGCGCGTCGCGCCGGGCGATGATGGTGGCGGCCGAGGCGCTGCGCGCCGCAGCATTGCTGGCGATCCTGCTACTGGTGGTGACCGGGCAGGTCACCTGGCCGCTGCTGGCGGCCCTCGGCTTCGTGGCGGCCTGCGGCACCGTCGCCTACAGCGTGGCCGCCCCGGCCATGGTCCCGGCGCTGGTGCCGCCGGCCCTGCTCGGCACCGCCAACGCCCGCATCGAGCTGGCCCGCACGACCGCCTTCACCGCCGGGCCCGCACTCGGCGGCATGCTGGTCGGCTGGTCGGGTGCCGGCCCCGCCTTCGGCCTCGCCGCCGGGCTGTCGCTGCTCGCCGCCATGCTGCTGGCCGGCCTGCCGGAGCCGCAGCGCCAGCCCACGCCCCGCCGCCGGCCGCTGCAGGACATCGCCGAAGGCATGGCCTTCGTGTGGCGTCACCGCCTGCTGCGGCCGATCCTGGCGACCCAGGTGATCTTCAACGCCGCCTTCTTCGTGCTGATGGCGGTGCTGGTGCCCTACGCGGTGCACCGGCTCGGGCTCGGCGCTTCCGGCGTCGGCGTGATCATGGGGCTGTATGGTGCCGGCATGCTGGTCGGCGCCCTGCTCGCCCCGGCGATCATGCGCCGGGTCCGCTTCGGTGCGGTGGTGGCGATCGGACCGCTGTCCGGCCTCGCCGGCTCGGTCGCGGTGGCGGCGACGGTCTGGATGCCGGCGCCGGCGCTCGCAGCCCTCGGCCTGTTCCTGCTCGGGATCGGCCCGATCATCTGGGTGATCAGCACCACGACGCTGCGCCAGTCGGTCACCCCGGCCGGCCTGCTGGGCCGGGTGTCGTCGCTGAGCGTTCTGGCGACCGGCGCCCGCCCGGTGGGTGCGGCGATCGGCGCGCTGGCCGGCGAGCTGTGGGGGACCGAGGCGGCGCTGCTGCTGGCGGTCGCCGGCTTCGCGGCACAGGCGCTGGTGATCCTGGCGTCGCCGGCGGTACGGCTGGCACGGCAGCCGGAGATGGCCGACGCGATGCCGGCCCGCGCCGCCGCGTGAAGGCGCTCAGCCGGCGAGGCCGCCGTAGCGCAGCAGCCAGAGCACCAGCGGCAGGGTGACGAAGCCGAGGATCGTCGACTGCAGCACGGCCCCCGCCACCGCCTCCGGGCGGCGGCCGTAGCGCAGCGCGAACAGGTAGCTGAACACGGCGATCGGCATCGACGACTGCAGGATCAGCACGCCTGCCGCCTCGGCCGGCAGGCCGAAGGCCCAGGCCGTCGCGGTGCCGACCGCGAAGCCGATCAGCAGCCGCGCCGCCGCCACCGCCAGCCCGTCGCCGAGCGACCGCACCTCCAGCTTGGCCAGCGACACGCCGAGCGCGATCAGCATCACCGGGATGGTGAAGCCGCCGAGCAGGTGCAGGGTCTTCGCCGCCATCGCCGGCACCGCCAGGTCGAAGGCCAGCACCGGCATGGCGGCGATCACCGCGTACAGCACCGGCGAGGTCGCCACCAGGCGCAGCGACACCCGGCCGGCGGCGATCCCGACGCCGAGGGTGAACTGCAGGATCACCATCGCCGCGAAGCACGACACCGCCAGCGCCAGGCCGCGCTCGCCGAAGGCGAACAGGCAGATCGGCAGCCCCATGTTGCCGGCGTTCGGGAACATCAGCGCCGGCAGGAAGGTCGGCCGGTCGAGCCGGCAGGCCGCGAGTACGGCGTAGGACACCGCCCCGGTGACGCCCACCACCGCCGCGGTGGCCATCGCCATCTGGCCGAACTCGGCGAGGTTCAGGTCGAGGCGGGTCAGGGTGTCGAACACCAGGCAGGGCGTGCCGATCTGCACGGTCAGCCCGGTCACCGTCTCGCTGTCGAAGGCCTTTCCGAGCTTCGCCCAGATCCAGCCGACCATGGCGCAGACGAACACCGGCACCACGATGCCCAGCAGATCCAGAACGACCACACCACCCCCGCGATCCGCTTGCCCGCGTCACGGCACCGGACAATTTCCGGCCGCGACGTTGCGCCCGGCGCCGGAGTGCGCGAAACCTGCATCTGTCTTAGCGTGTGCGGGAGGACTACGCATGATCTTCTTCAAGCCGGGCGAGCATCGCGCCCAGGGCTTCCGCCACGACCCGTTCAAGGCCTTCGTGTCGCCGCGGCCGATCGGCTGGATCTCGACGGTCGACGCCGAGGGCCGCACCAACCTCGCCCCCTACAGCTTCTTCAACGCCATGGCGTTCCTGCCGCCGGTGGTGGTGTTCGGCACCGGCACCAAGGCCGACGGCTCGCCCAAGGACAGCCAGCGCAACGCCGAGGCGACCGGCGAGTTCGTCTGCAACATCGTCTCCGAGGCGCTGAAGGAGCAGATGAACCAGACCGCCATCCACCTGCCGCACGGCGAGGACGAGATGAGCTTCGCCGGCCTGGCGGGCGCGCCGAGCACCCTGGTCAAGCCGCCGCGCGTCGCCGCCGCCCCGGTGGCGCTGGAATGCCGCTACCTGCAGACCGTCAAGCTGCCGTCGACCAAGGAGCCGGCCGGCAACTACGCGATCTTCGGCGAGGTGATCGGAATCCACGTCGACCCGGCGATCGTCGCCGACGGCCTGGTCGACGTCACCCGCTACCGCCCGGTGGCGCGCCTCGGCTACTTCGACTACGCGACGATCGGCGAGGTGTTCCAGATGCTGCGGCCGGATTGAGGCGGGCGCGGCTGCGATGGGCCTGACGATCAACGACCCGGCCACCGAGCGGATCGTGCGGGAACTCGCCGCCGCGACCGGAGAGAGCGTCACCGTGGCGGTCCGCAGGGCGGTCGAGGAGCGGCTGAGCCGACTCCGCCAAGGAGGGGCCACCGGGAGCATCGCCGGCGACCTGACGGCGATCGGGGCACGCTGCGCCGCGCTGCCGGATCTCGATGCCCGGAGTGCCGACGACATCCTGGGCTACGACCGGCACGGCCTGCCAGGCTGAACGTCGCCCGCGCTCCGTCCTGGCGCCTGCCCCCCTGTCGTCATCCCGGCCAAGCGCAGCGCAGAGCCGGGACCCACCCGCCGCATCCCGCTCGCCGCCGCTTGTGCCCCTGGGCGGCGTCAAAATGAGTGCACTGTCACCGGATTTTCCTTGCTGAACGAGGCCGACGCCCCACGCTTTGCGGAGGCGATCGAGGCGGCGTCACAACGCCTGATGTCGGCAGCGACGCTTCTCGAGGCCGCCATGGTCGTCGAGACTCGAAAGGGCGAGCCGGGCGGCCGCGAACTCGACCTGCTGATCCACCGCGCTGGAATTGAGATCGTTGCGGTCGACGCCGAGCAGGCGGAGTTGGCCCGTATCGCGTGGCGTCGCTTCGGCAAGGGTCGCCACCCGGCCGGCCTGAACTACGGCGACTGCTTCGCCTACGCGCTCGCCAAGCTCACGGGCCTGCCGCTGCTCTACAAGGGCGACGATTTCGCGAGAACCGATCTCGGCACTGTTCCTACGCCCTGACCGCCGCCCCGGCGTCGCGGCCCAGCGCCAGCAGCGCCGTCGCCACGATGCCCCCCGCGTCGAGGCCGGCCCCGGCGTACTGCACTTCCGGCTTCTCGTGGTCGATGAAGCGGTCGGGCAGGGTCAGCGGCCGCACCACCAGGCCGCGGTCGAGCAGGCCCTCGGTCGCCAGGTACTGCAGCACCTGCGCCGCGAAGCCGCCGATCGCTCCCTCCTCGACGGTGATCAGCACCGCGTGCTCGGCCGCCAGGCGGCGCACCAGCGCGGTGTCGATCGGCTTGGCGAAGCGGGCGTCGGCAACCGTCGTCGACAGGCCGCGCGCCGCCAGGTCCTCGGCCGCCTGCAGGCATTCCTGCAGCCGGCCGCCGAGCGACAGCAGCGCCACCGTGGTGCCCTCGCGCACCACCCGGCCGCGGCCGATCGGCAGCGGCGTGCCGCGGGCCGGCAGCTCGACGCCGACGCCGTCGCCGCGCGGGTAGCGCACGGCACTCGGCCGGTCGTCGATGGCGGCGGCCGTCGCCACCATGTGCATCAGCTCGGCCTCGTCGGACGGCGCCATGATCACGAAGCCCGGCAGGCAGCCGAGATAGGCGAGGTCGTAGGCGCCGGCATGGGTGGCACCGTCGGCGCCGACCAGGCCGGCGCGGTCGATGGCGAAGCGCACCGGCAGCGACTGGATGGCGACGTCGTGCACCACCTGGTCGTAGCCGCGCTGCAGGAAGGTGGAGTAGATCGCGCAGAACGGCTTCATGCCCTCGGTCGCCATGCCGGCGGCGAAGGTCACGGCGTGCTGCTCGGCGATGCCGACATCGAAGCTGCGCTGCGGGAACCGCCTGGCGAAGCGGTCGAGGCCGGTGCCCGCCGGCATGGCGGCGGTGATCGCCACCACGCGGTCGTCGGCCTCGGCCTCGGCGATCAGGCTGTCGGCGAACACGCTGGTGTAGGACGGGGCGTTGGCCTTCGGCTTGGCCTGGGCGCCGGTCACCAGGTCGAACTTGGCGACCGCGTGGTACTTGTCGGCGCTCGCCTCCGGGAACGGATGGCCGCGCCCCTTCTCGGTCACCACATGCAGCAGCACCGGGCCGCCGCCCGGCGCGTCGCGCAGGTTCTTCAGGACGGGCAGCAGGTGCTCGAGGTTGTGGCCGTCGACCGGGCCGACATAGAGGAAGCCGAGCTCCTCGAACAGCGTGCCGCCGGTCACCAGGCCGCGCGCGAACTCCTCGGCCCGCTTGGCGGTGCGCTCCAGCGGCTTCGGCAGGTGCTGGGCGACCTGCTTGGCCATGTGCCGCAGCGAGCGGTAGGAGCGCGACGAGACGATCTGCGAGAGATAGGCGCTCATCGCACCCACCGCCGGCGCGATCGACATGTCGTTGTCGTTGAGGATGACGATCAGCCGGCTGTGCGTCGAGCCGGCGTTGTTCATCGCCTCGTAGGCCATGCCGGCACTCATGGCACCGTCGCCGATCACCGCGACGACGTTGAACGTCTCGCCCTTGAGGTCGCGCGCCACCGCCATGCCGAGGCCGGCCGAGATCGAGGTCGAGGAATGCGCCGCACCGAACGGGTCGTACTCGCTCTCCGAGCGCCGGGTGAAGCCGCTCAGGCCGCCGCCCTGGCGCAGCGTGCGGATGCGGTCGCGCCGGCCGGTCAGGATCTTGTGCGGATAGGCCTGGTGGCCGACGTCCCAGATCAGCTTGTCGCGCGGCGCGTCGAACACATGGTGCAGCGCCACCGTCAGCTCGACCACGCCGAGGCCGGCGCCGAGATGGCCGCCGGTCACCGACACCGCGTCGATGGTCTCGCGCCGGAGCTCGTCGGCGACCTGCTTCAGCTGCTCGACGTCGAACCCCTTGAGGTCGGCGGGAATCCTGACGGTATCCAGCAGCGGGGTCTTGCGGTCGGCCATGTCCGTTCCCCTCACCTGTCGCGCGCGACGACGTAGCGCGCAGCCTCCCTCAGAAGATCGGCCTTCTCGTCGAACACGTCGAGGGCGCGGATCGCCTGGTCGACCAGCAGCCCGGCCTGGGCGCGCGCCCGGTCGGCCCCCAGGATAGACACGAAGGTCGCCTTGCCGGCCGCCGCGTCCTTGCCGGTCGGCTTGCCGATCGCGCCGGCATCGCCCTCGGCGTCGAGCAGGTCGTCGACGATCTGGAAGGCCAGCCCGAACTCCTGCGCGAAGTTGTGCAGCGCCATGTACGACCGGTAGGAGCCCTTGCCCAGGACCGCCCCGGCGACCGCCGAGAAGGCGAACATCTCCCCCGTCTTCAAACGCTGCAGCCGGGTGATGGTGCCGATGTCGAGCTCGGATTTCTCGGCCAGCAGGTCCAGCATCTGGCCGCCGCACATGCCGCGGCCGCCGCCGGCCCGCGCCAGCTCGCGCACCAGCTCGACCCGCACCGCCGGGTCGGCGTGGGTCTCGGGCATCGCCAGGATCTCGAAGGCCAGCGCCTGCAGCGCGTCGCCGGCCAGGATCGCCGTCGCCTCGTCGAACTGCCTGTGGCAGCTCGGCCGGCCGCGACGCGTGTCGGCGTCGTCCATCGCCGGCAGGTCGTCGTGGATTAGCGAGTAGGTGTGCATGAACTCGACGGCGGCCGCCACCCGGGCGGCGCAGCGCCGGTCGACGCCGAACTGCCGCGCCGACTGCATCACCAGGAACGGCCGCAGGCGCTTGCCGCCGGCCTGGACGGAATGCCGCATCGCCTCGTACAGGCGCGCCTCGGCACCCTCCGGCTGCGGCAGCAGCAGGTCCATCATGCGCTCGACATCCTCGGCGCATTCGGCAAGGGCCGCCTGCAGCTCGGTCATCGCCGCCTCCATCTGGCTCAGCCGTCCAGCGGCACGGTTCCGGCCGGCTGGCCGCTTTCGTCCAGCTTGATCTTCTCGACCTTCAGCCGGGCTTCCTCGAGCTTGGCCTGGCAGTACTTCTTCAGCCTCGCACCGCGCTCATAGGCGGCGATGGCGTCGTCCAGCGAGCCCTGCCCGCGCTCCAGGGTCTCGACGATGCGCTCCAGCTCGCGCAGCGCATCCTCGAAGCTCAGCGTCTCGATGTCGGTGCCCTTCACGGGACCGGCGGCGGTGTCGGTGGTCACGGCATCCCTCCGAAAGAGGCGCGGAGTTTAGGCATCGCCAAGTGGCGACACAAGGGCGGCCGGCCGCGGCGGCATGCCGCTCCGGGATCCGCCCGCGGCTCCGCCCGGTCACCGAATTGCCGCGGCCGGCGCGCCGCCGCTGCCAAACCGCTGCTTGAACGGTCCATGGGCAGGTGAGAGTATCGCTCTCAACTCGCGGAGGTTGCAGCCTTGATCCGCTTCCTGAAGCCCCACCCGTCAGCATCCCTGGTCGGCCGCCTCAAGCAGGCGATCGCCGATCCGGAGATGGACCGCCTGCTCGACTCGTGGCTGGCGCTCGGCCGCGAGGAGCCGCTGCCCGACAAGGCGCGGTTCGACCCGCTCGACCATCCGACGCTGCTGCCGCGCATGTGGATCTACGAGCTGACCGCGGACCGCCGCGACTTCGTCGGCCGGCTGTGCGGCGAGGAGATCCGGCACGTCTGGGGGCAGACCACCAAGGGCCTGCCGCTGTCGCAGATCTCGCCGCCCGACCGGTTCCGCACCAGCCTGCGGCGCTGGCTGCATTGCGTGACCACCCCGGCGGTGCTGCTCGGGCACTCCACCGAGCAGGCGCAGTTCGTGGTCAAGCGCCTGTCGCTGCCGTTCCGCGACGGTCTTGGCCGGCTCTACGTGCTGGGGGCGAGCCGCTACGACTTCCGCAATGTCGACCCCTACGAGGAGCGGCATCCCTACCGGCACTCGCAGTCGGCCCTGGCGGTGCGGGCGCGCGACCTGCTGGCCGACGCCAGCCGGGAGCAGGCGGGCGACCTGGCGAAGGATCAGGCGGCCATCAGCTCGCGGACATGGGCGGCACACGCCTCGCCCAGCGCGTGAAGGTCGTAGCCGCCCTCCAGGCATGACACCACCCGGCCGTCGCACAGCATGTCGGCGACCCGGACCAGTTCGCGGGTCGCCCACACGAAATCCTCGGTCTCCAGCGCCACCGACGCCAGCGGGTCGTCGACATGGGCGTCGAAGCCGGCGGAGATGATCAGCAGGTCGGGGTGGAAGTCGATCAGCGCCGGCACCACCACCTCGCCGATCGCGTGCCGGAACTCGGCGCCGCCGGCCATCGGCCGCAGCGGCACGTTCAGGATGTTGCCGACCCCGCGCTCGCCGGACGCCCCGGTTCCGGGATACAGCGGCACCTGATGGGTCGAGGCGTAGAACAGGCTGCCGTCGGCCTCGAACGCCGATTGGGTCCCGTTGCCGTGGTGCACGTCGAAGTCGACCACCGCGACATGCCGCAGCCCGTGCACCTTGCGCGCATGCTGCGCCGCGACGGCGACGTTGTTGAAGAAGCAGAACCCCATCGCCCGATTCGGCTCGGCGTGATGGCCGGGCGGCCGGGTGGCGCAGAAGGCGTTGCGCGCCTCGCCGGCCAGCACCGCGTCGACCGCGGCGACGGCGGCACCGGCCGCCCTCAGTGCGGCGTCGCCGGTGCCGGGCGACATGAAGGTGTCGCCGTCGATCGCCGCCAGCCCCTCCGCCGGCACCGTCGCCAGGATGCGGCGCACATAGGCCTCGGGATGCACCCGCGTGATCTGCTCGATCGTCGCCTCCGGCGCCTCGCGGCGCTGCAGCGCCTCGAAGCCGGGCGCGGACAGGGCCGTCAGCACCGACTTCAGCCGGGCCGGGTGCTCGGGATGCATGCGGCCCGGGTCGTGGGCGAAGCATGCCTCATGGGTGAAGAGTATCGTCGTCATGCGGCGAGCCTAGCACCGGGCACGCAGGGCCGGTAGCGGACTGATGCCGGCAGACTGGCGCGGGAGAGCGCGCGAAACCACACCGAAGCGGCAGCAGATCCACCGACAATCAGAGCAGTCGCAGGTTCTCCGCTTGCACCGGGCCGCCGTTACGGCGCACCATCCTCCGGTGCGCCAACGGCCAGAGCATGAGAGACACAGATGTCAGTCTTGACGGTCGATGACTTCCTTCCGAAGAAGGGCGATGACTTCCAGCTGGTCTTCGATGAGGGGCCGGCTCTCGAGGTCGCTCTTGTCGAAATCACGTCGAAGACAATCCGGGACTTCCCCGGCAAGATCCGGGAGCCGTTCTCCCTGTTCTTCGAGGGCACGCGCGGCGTCCTCTGCCCGCAGGGCAACTACCGGATCCGCCACGCCTCCGGCTGGGAGACGGTGATGTTCATCGTGCCGATCGGCGACAAGCCGGACGGCAGCTACCGCTACCAAGCCGTGTTCAACTGACACGTGATGGCGACGGCGGGATCAGCCCCGCCACTCCATCAGCCGGTACGGCCCGTGCTCGCCCTTCTCGACGAAGCCGAGGCGGTCGTACAGCCGGCGGGCGGGATTGAACACCTCCACATGGATGCTGACCGAGCGCCCGCCGGCCCGCGCCTCGTCGAACACCGCCGCGAGGATGGCGCCGCCGAGGCCGCGCCCCCGCTCGGCCGTCAGCAGCCCGATGTCGACGATCCGGATGTCGGCGGGGTTGCCGCGGTACAGATAGAGCCGGCCGATCGGCGTCCCGCCCCGCTCGATCACCAGGAACTCCGCGTCGAAATAGGCGCGGGCGTAGTGCTGGCGCTGCGCCTCGTACTGCTGCGCGAGGAAGCCGGCCTTCGCCTCGTCCGGCCAGGGGACCTGCGCCAGTTCCTCCCAGCGCATCTCCCGATAGAGCCGGCAGACGAAAGCCCTGTCCTCCTCCGTCTCCGGTCGGACGGACAGGCCGAAAGCCGCCAGCCCGGGGCCGGGAGAGAACACCGGCGTCGCGCCCGTCGCGACGCCGGCCGTTGCCGCTGCTGTCATGGATCAGGGAAAGGACGGATAGACGCCGTCCGTGCAGATGCAGAAATTCATCGCCAGGAAGGGTTGGCGGTTCTCGTGCGGGCCGCTCCCGCCGACGGCGGAGATCACCGTGGGCGCGAAGGTGGTGTTCGGCGTGGCGCTCGAGAAAGCACTGGTGGCCTTGGAGTTGACCGTGACGAGACCTGGAACCGTCGTGGCCGCAGGCGTCCCGGTCTGGCTGGCGGCCTGGCCGGTGAACTCGCCCCCCATCTGATGGCTGTGGTTGGGCAGTTGGGCCAGGCTCAGCTGCACCTGCTCCGTGCCGGAGAATTGATTGAGGTAGGTGTAGCTCCCATCCTGCATGGTCGCAGCCCCCATGGGCAATGTCGACTGCAGGTTGGGCACGTTGAACTGCGTCGGCGATGGACTGCCGGACGACCCGTACAGTGTGGCGATCAGCGAGTACAGCGCCTGGAACTGATACACGGGCAAAGATTGACCATTGCAATAGGCCCAGTCCAGCGGCGGATAACTGAAGCCGAAGATGCGGATTTCACCGATAAAGGGATCCATGGTCTTCCTCCCGGGTCACGGCCGCACGGGGAACTGGCCGACGAGGCAGATGATGTAGTTCAGCGTACGGCTGGGCATCGCGTTGTTGTGGGCGCTGTTGCCGCCTTCCGAGCTGAGGGAGAGGGCGTTGAAGGTGAAATCCTTACCCGTGGCCTGTTCCAGCATGTAGGGACTGGCACCGCTGCCGGCGTCGGCAAGCATCAAAGTCGGGCCGGGAGTGTTGGTGGTGGCGGGATTGGTCGTCGCGAGAACCTGGTGCTCGTGGGCCGGCATCTGCGCGGCGGTCAGCGTGACCGCCAGCGATCCGCTATTCTGGCCGATCACATGGGCGACCGGCGGCAGTGCACCATTGGTGCCGGGCCCCGTCCCCATGTGGATCGGGACGCGCCCACGCAGGTCCGGCAGCGCAAAGTTCGTCACGCCGTTGCCGCCGTAGGTGGTGCCGATGACGGAATACAGCACCTCGTAGTTCTGGATGGTGAGAAGCGTGCCGTCGCAGTAATGCCAGTTATCGGGGCAGCGCGGCACCGGCCAGATCTTGATCTCGCCCACAAAGGCGTCCATTGCATGTTCCTCCCCCGGGGAATTCGCTCACGAAGGGCGGGCCGCCGATGGGCCCGTTGTTTCGGGTATCGGCCGCTACTGTCGCGACGGGTAGTAGCCCGTCAGCGCGATGCAGAAGTTCAGCACGATGTAGGGCTGCATGTTCCCGTGCGCCTGCCCACCTCCCTCCTCGCCCATGATCTTCGGGTTCAGGACGACGACGGGCGGATTGGCGCCGCTGGGGGCGACGGCGAAAATATTCGCGGAGCCCTGACCATAGACCGCGCCAGACGGATTCACCGTGGTGCCCGGCGTAGTGACCGCCTGCCACTCGTGCGCGTGCGACGGCATCTGCGGCGTCGTCAGTGCCACACTCTCGGTCCCGCCATTCTGGCCCATGGCATAATGGCTCAAGCCGCCGATCGTCGCCGGGTTCGTGTAATAGCCGACCGGTGCGCGCCCGCGCAGGTCCGGCAGGTTGAAGTTCGTCGTCCGATCGGTTCCGAAATACTGTCCGATCAGCGAATAGAGGGCGGTATATTGTTTAATCGCCAGCGTCTGGCCGTTGCACATCGCCCAGTTCGTCGGCGCGTAATTGAATGAGTTTATGCGAATTTCACCGATGAACGGATCCGACATCGCGTTCTCCCTCCCCCAGGCCCGCCTCAGCCCACGCCGTTCTGCAGACCTGCAACCCGGAAGAGCACAGCAGACAAGCGCCCTCTTGAAAAGAGGGTATTTTATGAATTCTTTGCCCGCTGCAAATCCAGCAGCGACCTTCGTCAGGAACCCGAGACCGCCTCACGGACCCGCCTCCCCCAGCAGGACGATCAGCGACTTCGTCGCCAGGCTGGCGACCGCCTCGACGATGGCGTCCGCTGGCACCGGCGCAAGCCCCGAGATCAGATCATCGACGCAGACGATGTCATGGCGCAGGGCAGCCGTCAGCACCCGCGCCTCCAGCGGAGGAATGCGCCACCGCTTCGAGCCCGCGATCACCGTCACCTCCCCGTCATCCCGCGCCGCGAGATCGACGCGTCGGCGGAGGGCGGGCTGCAGCCGGGTGGCACCGGACACACGCCGGCTGAGGCCGAGCGACAGGACCGGCAGCGGCTCGCGCGCGCGGTCGAGGTCGTCGAGCACCCGTTCGAGGTCCAACTCGTCGACGGCCCGGTGCAGCAGCGCCTTCATGTCGGACATCCACGCGGCGCGATCCGGTGCCGGGGCCAGAGCCGGAAGGTCCCGTCGGCCGATCGGCTCGCGCTCGCACATCTCCCCTAGAACGCGGGCCAGCAGGCCCGCCCGGGGCGACTCGATGGTGACCGTCAGGTGGACCGAATCGCCGCCGTCCGGGACAGACGCGAAGTGGATATCGCCGCGTGGAACGTACAGAACGTCCCCCGGCTCCAGCACGCCGTCCCACTCGGGTTCCCCGAGATCCCGTGGAACCTCGAATTCCGGACGCTTCACCGGATGAGGCTTGCGCTGGCCGTAGCAGCGCCAGTGCTTGCGGCCATGGACCTGCAGAATCAGCACGTTGTGATCGTCCCAATGGGGGACGAAGGCGCTATCCCGGTTGAAACTGACATAGGCGTTGGTGTGGACCGGAGCACGGAAGCATCGCTCGACGACGGCGTTCATCAACCCGATGTCCCCGACCAGGCGGTCGATGTGATTGATGGCCAGGCTGAGTCCCTGTCGGCAAAGCGACTGCAGCGTATCGACCTGCAGGACGGGCGGCCGATCGCCTCCCGGCGGACGGACAACCATCATCTCGATCGGGAGGTCACGCCCCTTTCGGATCGGGCGGATCGCGCCCGAGAGGATCCGGTCGGCCGTGATCAGCCCGTTCAGTCTCGACCATGGCAACAAGCGGGCGAAGGCGGCAGCTTGCCCGGTCCGCAGCAGCAGCCTGTCGCTGTTCGCCGCCGCGGCCACCAGGAGATCGGGGTCGTGCGGATGCAGCAGGTCGGCCAGTGTCGAGATCATGTGGCTCCCTCCGGCGACGTGGCGACGACGGTAGCCGCATGCCGATCTCCGTGTAAAACGACGAGCGATGACCCGACCCGATCGACGCCGCCGGCACGGCGGGCGCGGGGTTTTCGCCTCGACAGGACGTCCGTATGATCGGTCTGGAATGCGAACGACAGCTCAGTTTCCTTTGAATCCCGGTGCCGAAGTGAACAGCTACGGCCTCTGCGGGTGGCGGGTGGCGAGCACGCTGCCGTTGCCGGACCTCAGATTGTGGACCGGCGACGACCGGCGGCCCGACCTCAGCATCGATCTCGGGCCGGTGCCGGCCCGGCTGACGGACCTGAAGCTGGAGCGGCCCCTGCTTCAGGTCGCCGCCGACGACACCACCAGATTCGCGGTCCCGGGCGTCGGGGCGTATCTGATCGATCCCGAAGGCCGGAGCGTGGTGATCGATCCGGAGATCGAAGCGGCAGCCCCCGACATCCGGGTTTTCCTCCTCGGCACCGTCTTCGGCATCATCTGCTACCGTCGCGGCCTGCTGCCCCTGCACGCCAGCTGTGTGCGCATCGGCGATCGCGCCGTGGCGCTGGCCGGCACATCCGGCGTCGGGAAGTCGACCCTGGCAGCAGCCCTTCTCCGCCATGGCTGCGCCGTGCTCGCCGACGACGTGACGGTGGTGGACGTCGGCGCACCCGGCGGGCCGCAAGTGCTCAGCACCTTCCCGCGGCTGAAGCTGTGGCACGACGCCATGACGCGCATGGAGTTCCCGACGGACGGGCTGGAGCGGTGCCGGCCCGACCTCGAGAAGTTCAGCCTGCCGATCGGCGCTTCCCACTGCGCCGACCCCTTGCCGCTCGCCGCCGTGTTCCATCTCGATCCCGACATCCCCCGGCGCGACGGCCTCCTGCGCCGGCTGCACGGGCCGGAGGCGGTGGCCCGCATAGGACGGGACCTCTACCGGCGGGCCATGATGGTTCGCTTCGGCCTGTCCGCGGAAGTCCTGGCGTCAACCCTCCAGGTGGCGCGCGCTCCGGCCGGCATCTGGCTGCTGGCGCACGGGCATGAGCCCGGCGATCTCGATCGCAGCGTCGCCTGCATCCTCGACCGGATGGCCGACGCTGGAGCTCCTTAGCGCCATGTCCGGCTTCTACTGGATCGCCTCCTATCCGAAGTCGGGCAACACGTGGCTCCGCCTCGCCCTGTACGCCTTGCTGAACCCCAACGACCCCCTGGCGTCCCTGGAGAAGATCCGGTTCGCGCCGAACGCCAGCCGTCGCAACGACGTCGAGGACGCACTGGATATCGAGAGCGGCGACCTGACGGCAGCGGAACTCCAGGCGTTACGGCCGGTCGCCTATCGCGTGCTGGCACAGGAGGCGCGGCAGCCGCTCTACCGGAAGGTTCACGATGCCTGGACCGAGATCGCACCCGGCGTTCCGCTCTTTCCGCCAGAGGTGACCCTCGGCGCCATCATCGTCGTTCGCGATCCTCGCGACGTGGCCGTGTCCTGGGCGCATTTCGCAGGGATAGGAATGGATGAGGCGATAGCCGCGCTCTGCGATCCGGCAGCCATGCTCCGCGGTCGGACGGATCGGCCCACCTTGAACATCCCGCAGCGGCTGCTGTGCTGGAGCGGACACGTCCACAGCTGGCTGGGCGCCCGATGTCGCCAAGGATGCCTGGTGCGGTACGAGGACATGCTGGCAGATCCAGCCGCGGTCCTTCGACGGGTCGCGGGCTATATCGGCGCTCCTCATGATGAGGGCGAGATCGATCGCGCCGTCGCAGCCACACGCTTCGAGGCCTTGCGCGAACGGGAACGACAGCATGGCTTCGACGGCGGCCAGCGGTCCGGACGTCCGTTCTTCCGAAGCGGCCGTGCCGGCGGGTGGCGCGAGGCGCTGACCCAGACGCAGGCCGCCCGCATCCGCGAGACGCATTCACAGACGATGCGGATGCTCGGATACCTGGAGGAACCGACTTGAGGCGGTACTTCCCGCATGCTAATTGTACCCGACAATTGAAATCGTGATCATGAGGCAGGCCGTGAGGGATCAGGACATCCGGGACGGCGTCGACACGAAGTCGGCAGAGGATCGCCCGCGGCCGGCATGGAGCATGCCGACGCTGAGCGAATTCGACATCGTCGCCAACACCGAGATCACGAATTGCGGCACCGGCAGTGATGGAGTGATTTGCTCTTCATCTTGAATGGCTTTACCGGCTACCTCTCGCTTACCGGATCAACGTCGGACACGGCGATCGGTCGCCTGATCGCGCTATCGTCGGCAGAGACTGAACATCGACAGGTCTGCCTTGGCCGGGTGACGATCGCCGGGCCTTCGGGTCATGTCGGGTCGGTCGGCCCAATCCTGGCGTCGGTCTCTGGCGAAATCGCGAACCGGAACGAGGTCGTTTCGGACCTCGACGGCGGCTCGCGCCAGGACAACGATACGGCATCACTGATCCTGCGCGCATTCCGCCGATGGGGACCGGCGGCGCCGGACCGCTTCCGCGGGGCTCTGGCCCTGGCGCTGTGGGACGGCGAGGCCGAGCGGCTGACGCTGACCAGCGATCACCTGGGGCTGCGAACGGTCTTCCATACAAGGCTGGACGGCGCGGTCGTGTTCTCCACCAGCCTGCGCGCGCTGCTGGCCCTGCCCGGCATCGCCCGCGATCTGGACGAGGCCTACATCGCCGCCTTCCTGGCCGACGTGGTGCCGGAACCGGAGGCGACCCCCTACAAAGCCATACGACGGGTCCCCGCAGCTTGCGGCGCGGAGTTCAGGCCGGACGGCACCGCGACGATCCGACAGTTCTGGCGCCCGACCTGGGACCGCCGGGTGCGCCACACCCGCGACGAGGCGTATGTCGAGGAGGCACGCGGCCTGCTGGACCAAGCGGTGCGACGACAGCTTCCGCGGGGCGGACCGGTGGTTTGTCAGTTGAGCGGCGGCCTCGACTCCGGCGCGGTGGCAGCCACGGCCGCCCGGCTGCGGGCGCCGGCCGTCGTGCACGCGCTGACCGCCGCTCCGCCCGACGGCGTTCCCCGATTCGAGGACCCGGCGGTGATCGGCGACGAGCGGCCGGCGGCCGGCGCGGTCGCCCGGATGCACCCGAACATGATGTGGGAGGCCGTCGGCTCTCCCGCCCTGCACCCGGTCGACGAGAACCCGGTGCGGCTCTTCCTGCCGCTTGGCGTTCCCGCCCGCAACGCCATGAACATCGGCTGGTACGCGCCCCTCATGGAGCGGGCCGTCGCCCTGGGTGCCCGCGCGGTGCTCGGCGGATTCTACGGCAACATGACGCTGAGCTGGGACGGGCGAAGCGGTCTCGCGTCAATGGCGCGGCGGGGGGAGTGGCTGCGCCTCTGCCGGGAGGTCACAGGCCTCGCCCGCTCGCAGAGGCTGTCGGTGGCCGCGGTGCTGCGCCGTCACGTCGCCCGCCCGCTGCTGTCGCCCCGGGTGCAGCGCTGGCTCGACGATCGCCGCGGAAGCCTGGCTCCGGAAACCGAGCGACACAGCGCCGTTCACCCGGACTTCGCCCGGGAGCATCGTCTTCTCGAACGCCGCCTCGACATGGGACATGACTATCCGGCAGATACGGCGACGATGCGCCGCCGCTGGCTCCAGCGCATCCAGACGCTGCCGCCGCTGGCCGGTCCCCTGGCCGAGATCTTCGGTGTCGAGCTGCGCGATCCGACGGCCGATGTCGACCTGCTGGAGTACTGCTTCGCCGTACCGGATGAGCAGTATCTGCGCAACGGCACCACGCGATGGCTGGCGCGCCGCGTGCTTGCCGACCGCATGCCGCCGGAGGTGCTGAACGAGACCCGGCGCGGCTTCCAGTGTCCGGAGTTCCTGCACCGCATGACGCTGCAGCGTGCCGCGATCGTCGAGGGAGTGGAGGCACTGGAGCGCTCGCCACTGGCGTCCCGCGTGCTCGACGTGGCGCGGCTGAAGCGGCTGGCGGCGGATTGGCCAAGCGACGCCGCGACCACCCGCTTCGGCGAGTATGGCGCGGTGCTGCATCGCGGCCTGCATGTCGGCCGGTTCCTGCGCTGGGTCGAGGGGGGGAATCTGTGAGACGGGCGTTCACCTGGCCGCTGGTGATCCTGGCCGGCCTGCTGATCGTTGCGGGTGGAACGCTGGCCATGGAGCCGAAGGCGCGGGCCTATGCCCGCTACGCGGTCAAGCGGATCGTCGAGACGGGTCAGGACCTGGTCGATCCGCCGAAGAGTGTCGAGGCCCTGCAGGCCCGCCTGTTCGACCCGGCCACGGCGGTGGCGATCGGTCCGCCGGACGCCCCGACCGTGGTCGCCTTCGTCGACTACAACTGCGTCTTCTGTCGTCGCGAGTTCAAGATCCTGGAGGAGATGGCGGCCGGGCAGCGGGCGCCGCGCGTGCTCCTGCGGCACCTGCCGCACAGCGCCGACTCCCTGGCGCTGGCGGAGGCGATGCTGGCGGCGAAGCGGCTGGGCGGAGGCCCTGCCCTGCATCGCGCGCTCGCGCCTGGCGAGAACCGGCACGCCGCCGCCGACCTCCCGACACTGGCCGCGGCCGCCGGGCTCGATCCCGACCGCCTGCTGGCGGAGGCGGCCGGTCCGGAGGTGCAATCGCTTCTCGACGCCGACATTCGCATGGCCTGGGAGCTGCGTATCCGGGGCACCCCCGCCCTGATCATCGCCGGGCGGATCCATCGCGGCGTGAAGACCGCCGATCAGCTCGCGGATCTGCTCGCGGAAGGCGCCAAGCCCGCCGCTTTACGGTGACGCCCATCGCCGGGAATGCCAGGCCGCGCGTCCTGGGCTCAGTTCACCCGCGAATGCAGCACGGCGATCGGCGTGAAGCCGGACGCCGCCGCTGCGCCACCGCATACGGTGGTTCCGGCCACGGTCAACCAGGCGTGTGCCCCCAATGCTCCCTCGGTCATTCTCACCCCCAGATGCAACTGGCAGCCGATGCCCCGGCGCCGGAGCATGAGGTGGCCCGCCAACGCCCGGGGCAGGCAGACCGGCCGGAACGGCAGCCTGTCGGCGACCCGATCGATGACGCTGCCGACCTGAACCGCCAGTTCCGCATCCGCGCCGGCGACCGCTTCTCCCGCGGCCGCACCCGCCAGGCGAAGGGCGAACAGCCGAACCACCCACCGGAACGGCAGCAAAGCGAGAGCCAGCCGCGCGGCGGTCAGGACCAGGGCCGCCTCGGCCAGCAACCGGCGCTCCGCCGCGGGCAAGGCAGCCAGGCGGCGAGCCCGGCGGATCATTCGGCCTCGGGAAGGCGCTCGACGAGCCCCTTCTCGACCAGCCTCTCCAACAGGGCCAACGTTTGGGCCTCGATCGTGCGCGGCTCGCCCTGGTAGGCGTCGATCAGGCCGGCGACCAGGCGGGCCGGCGTGGTCGGCTCCGCCAGCCTGTGCCAGACGTCCGACCCCACCGGGTCGAGCCCGTAGTAGACGCCCCGATCGACATCCATGATGACGACCTCGCCGGCCGCATCCGCGTGCAGTGCGTCGGGCCTTCGGCGGATCCTTGCAGTGGGCTCCAGGGCGGTCACGATCGGCACGGTCCTGCAGGTGACGTGAATAGGCCGGGACTCCTCCGGGCCGGCAAAGTAGCATCCTCCGCCGCCCGCCCCAAGGGCAGCCATCCATGCACCAGGCAGGGCTGCCGATGCAGCGGCGCGAAGGCTACGTCACCGAGATCGACTACATCAGCACGGTGCTGCTGGAGCTGAACCCGGCATGGCTGGCGGTCGCCGCCGGCTGGTGCGGGGTGCGGCCGCCGCCGCTCGACCGGGCGTTCCGCTATCTCGAGCTCGGCTGCGGGCACGGCGCCAACCTGCTGCTGGCGGCGGCGCTGTTCCCGCATGGCCGCTTCGTCGGCAACGACTTCATGGCGAGCCATGTCGAGAGCGCCTGCCGGCTGCGCGACGCCGCCGGCCTCGGCAACCTCGCCATCCTGCCCGACAGCTTCGCCGAGCTGGCGCGGCGCGACGACCTGCCGGAGTTCGATTTCATCGCCGCCCACGGCGTCTACAGCTGGATCAGCGCCGAGAACCAGGGCCATATCGTCGAAATCGTGCGGCGCCACCTGAAGCCCGGTGGCATCTTCTACGTCAGCTACAACTGCGCCGCCGGCTGGGCCGGCCGGAGCGGGCTGCGCCAGCTGCTGGCGGAGCTGGTCCGCCAGGACCACGGCCCGCTGCCCGAGCGCATGGACCGCGCGCTGGCGGCGGCGGCCGGGCTCGCCGCGGCCGGCCGTGCGGCCCCGGCCCTGTCCGGCCTCGAGGAGACGGTGCGGTCGCTGCTGCCGCAGAGCCGGGCCTATCTGGTGCACGAGTACCTGAACGACAACTGGCGGCCGCTGCACCACCCGGAGGTCGCCTCGACCATGGCAGCGGCGGGGCTCGCCTACATCGGCTCCGCCCGACCGGCCGACAACATGCTGCTCGGCGCGGTGTCGCCGACGCTGCTGCCGCACCTCGCGGCGCAGCCCAAGGGGCCGGTGCGCGAGCAGATGATCGACATGGCCGCCGGCCGCGGCTTCCGCTGCGACCTGTACGGCCGCGACACGCCGCCGCTGGACGACGCGGCGCGGCGGCGGCGGTGGGAGACCACCCGCTTCGTGCGGCTGCGCGACACTGCGCAGTGCCCGCCGCAGGCCGCGCTTGCCACCGGTCCGCTGCCGCTCGACCCGGCGCGGCACGCCGCCGTGCTCGGCGCGCTGGACAGCGGCCCGGCCGGCTTCGCCGCGCTCCGCGAGCTTCCGGTCCTGCGAGCCGCGGGCGAGCGGGCCGTGCAGGACCTGCTGACACTGATGGCGGTCGCCGGGCAGATCATGCCGCTGCCGGGCGACGTGCAGCCCTCGGCCGCCGGAGCCGCGGCGCTGAACCGGGCGCTGGTGGAGCAGGCGCGCATCGGCCGCGCCGCGGGGTTCCTCGCCGCCCCGGGGATCGCCGGCTCGGTATCGATCGGGATCGTCGACATGCTGCTGGCAGGTGCTGCGCTGGAGGGCGCGGCGGCGCTGGCCGAACGCGCCTGGCGCGACGTCGCGGCTCTCGGCCGGCCGATCCCCTGGGACCGCGAGGTGATCGCCGCCGATGCCGCGGGACGCGCCACCCTGGACCGGCTGGAGGGGCGGTTCCGGGAGCAGGTCCTGCCGTGGCTGCAGGCCTTCGGCATCGTCGGGTGGGAAGGGCCGCCGGCCGCGCCGTGACCGCGCGCGGCCCGCCTCACCAGGGCGGCGCCTCGGTGCCCGGCAGCCAGCGGCCGCGCAGCCAGTGCCGGGCTGCCGCCTGCAGCTTCTCCGGGTAGTCCGGCAGTTCCGGACCCAGCAGCGGCAGGCCGAGATCGGCGACCGTCGCGGCGATGCCGGCGGCGTCCAGCGGCCGGCCGGCGGCGACGGCGTGGCGGGCGATCTCCATCTCCTGGCCCCAGAAATAGACCGCGCGGGCCTGCACGTTGGCCTGCATCCGCCGCACCTCGTCGACCCGCCCGTCGCCGACCAGCGGCAGCCAGATGTCCGGCATCAGCACGTCGACCGGCCGGTCGGGGACGTAGGCATAGGCGTCGCCCTGGAGCAGCCGGAGCTTGGCCCGCGCCGCTTCCGGCAGCTGCGCGAAGACGTCGAGCTCGCGGTGCAGCGCCAGCACGTCGGGGTCGCGCTCGACCACGGTGACCGCGGTCACCTCCTCGCGCAGCGCGCTCGCCGCCGCCGACCAGCCCATGCCGAGGCCGAGCACCAGCACATGGCCCGCGGCCAGGCGCACGCCGATCTCCTGGCTCTCCAGCTCCATCGGCGTCATCGACATCCAGGTGGCATCGTCGCGCACCAGCGCCGCCATCCCCTGCACCAGCACCAGCCCGCTCCAGTAGCCGGGCACCAGGTTCATGCCGGCCACCCGCAACTCCCAGTCGCCGTGGCGCAGCGGCCGGTAGTGCGGGATGAACAGGTCGGTGCGGAACAGCGGCAGGTCAGGAGGTAGCATAGACGAACTCCCGCGACCGCTTGTCCATCAAGGCTTTCGCCGGGGAACGGCATCCGCCTGGCGATCTGCTTCCTCCAGCCAACCGTCGGGAACCTCGTCGCCCTCCCGGGGGGGGAGCGTGCCCGCCTTGGCCATGATCCGCTTGAACGCCTCCGGATCGGCCCGCGCGGCGCGCCGCTCGAAATAGCGCATGGTCTTCACTTCGGCCAGGCGCCGCGCCAGGGCCACGTTGATGAACTGGTTGATCGACGTTCCCTCGGCCTCGGCCTCCCGCTTCACCTCGGCCATCAGCGAAGCCGGAAGGCGGAGAGAGTATCCAGTGACGGTCGCCATCGCATCCTCCTCAGGAAATGGCCAGGCCCTCAGACCTCGACCCCGATATCGCCAACGCCCGGGTCCGACGGCCGATAGTCGCTCAGGTTGAAGGTCAGAAGGGCGTCGGCACCGCCGTTCAACGCCGCGTCGACGAACATCTCGTCGTCGGGATCCCGAATGGACGGCCTGTACGAGAAGTGCGGCGTCACGGGATCCACCACGGCCGCCCAGTTGTCCAGGAAGACATCGACCTCGGCCGCATCCAGACCGATCTCGGCAAGATGCTCCGGACGCTTCAGCACCGCCTCGTACTCGACGAACATGCCAACGCTCGCCAACGGGATGATGACCCCCTCCCATCCAGCGACGAGCAGGAGGCGGGAAGCCCCCGTCGGGCTCCGCAAGCCGCTGAGCAGGACATCGGTGTCCATCACGACCCTCATCCGGAATATGATATCTACCTTCGTGGCAAGATGAAATGCGATATCGTATATGATATCGATCGGGTGAGGTGACGCCCGGCCATTGGGTCGACGGATCGGCTTTCTGTGACGCATCCACCTCCCGTCGAGCGCCTACGGGGCGACCCAGCGCCGGCCCGGATGTCCGGCGGAAATTCCCTGCTCGGGGCGCGACGTCTCCCTGATCGGTGCCTGTTCCATGCAGAAAATTTCCCTGCTACTTGCGCGCCGACCGGCGCAGCCATCCGCCGGAAGTGCCCGGATTTCCACGACTCTTGCCGGTCCGGCGCGGTTCCGGAGCGACCGCGAACTCCCAGTTCGTCCCTGTTTTCGCTCGCCGGCCGCCGGCCGCCTTGACGGCCGCCGCGCCGCGATGCTCCCTTCGGCCGAACGCGCCGCCCGGCGCGACCCGCGGGAGGAACGCCATGAACAAGACCCTGACGGCGGCGCTGGCCGCCGCCCTGCTCGGCCTGTCGGCCGCCGCAGCCCCGGCCGCCGCCGACGGCCGCGTCACCCTGAAGGCCGCCAAGTCCGGCACGTCCTACTACGTGATGGCGGTGCAGATCGGCGAGGCGGCGAAGGCCGCCGCCGGCATCGACGTCACCGTCGAGGAGAGCCAGGGCTCGGTGCAGAACGTGAAGGAGGCGATCCGCCGCACCGGCGGCTACGTCTTCACCTCGCCGCCGTCGCTCGTCGCCTCCGCGATGGCAGCCAAGAAGCCGTTCGAGGGCGAGACCGGCTACGAGGCGGTGCGCGGCCTGTACCCGCTGCCGGCGCTCACCATGCACTGGATCGTGCGCTCCGACAGCGGCGTGAAGAGCTTCGCCGACCTCGCCGGCAAGAGCTTCATCGCCGGCGGCAAGGGCAGCTTCGGCGAGCGCCAGACCCGCGACGTGTTCGCCGCACTGGGGGTCGACGACAAGGTGAACTTCGTCGACGTCGAGCTGAACGCCGCCGTACCGGCGCTGAAGAACAACCAGGTCGCCGGCTTCGCCACCGCCGGCTCCTACCCGGCGCCGAACGTCACCGAGGCGGCCGCCGGCACCGCCGTCCGCCTGCTCGGCCTGAGTGCGGCCGACCTGGAAAAGGTCAAGGGCGACAAGCTGGTGATCCCGGCCGGCACCTATCCGGGCGTCGACTACGACGTCACCACGATCTCGCTGCCGGTCAACGCCTACACCGTCGCCTCGATGGACGACGACACCGCCTACAAGCTCACCAAGTCGTTCTGGGAGAGCAAGGCGGCGATGACGAAGAGCAACCCCTGGTGGGGCGGCGTCACCCCGGCGTCGCTCGGCAGCCTCGGTGCCAAGCTGCATCCGGGTGCCGCGAAGTACTACGCCGAGGCCGGCGTGGCCGTCCCCGACGCCGTGAAGTGACGGCCGCCGAGTCCCGCCAAGCCATGCCCGCCGACCCGCTGGACCACCCCCTGGTCTGGCGGGTCGCGGTCGCCTGGGGACTGCTCGGCGCCGGCTACCACATGTACCTGATGTGGTCGGGCCTGCTGCCGAACCTGATCACCCGGCCGCTGCATCTGCTGCTCGCCCTGCCCTGGGTGTTCGTGTTCGCGCCGGCCGGCGGCCGGCTGGCGCGCTGGACCGGCTGGGCGATCGCCGCTATCGGCATGGCGGGCTGCCTGTGGGTGGCGCTCGACCGCAGCCGCCTTGTCGACCAGTACGGCTACCTCGAAGGACCGCTGCAGACCGCCATGGCGGTGGCCCTGGTGCTGGTGGCGCTGGAGATGGGCCGCCGCGCGGTCAAGTGGATCCTGCCGGCGGTGGCGCTGCTGGCGCTGGCCTACGGCGTGTTCGGCAACCTGCTGCCGGGCCGCTTCGGCCACCCCGGCTTCCCGTTCCCCAGCTTCCTCGGCACCCTGACCATCGCCGAGGGCGGGCTGTGGGGGCCGCTCACCGGCATCTCGGTCGAGGTGGTCGCCGTGTTCGTGCTGCTCGGCTCGGCGATCAGCGCCGGCGAGGCCGGCCGCGCCTTCATGGCGATCGCCGTGTGGAGTGCCGGCGGCCTGCGCGCCGGTGCGGCCAAGGTGGCGGTGGTGGCGTCGGCGCTGTTCGGCTCGATCAGCGGCTCGGCCTCGGCCAACGTCGCCTCGACCGGCGCCATCACCCTGCCGGTGATGAAGCGGCTGGGCTATCCGCCGAGCCTGGCCGCCGCGGTCGAGGCGGTGGCCTCGACCGGCGGCCAGATCATGCCGCCGCTGATGGGGGCAGGCGCCTTCGTGATGGCCGAGCTGCTGACCCGGCCCTACACCGACATCGTGATCGCCGCCACCCTGCCGGCCCTGCTGTTCTTCATCGCCGTGTGGATCGGCGTCGACCGCCAGGCGGCGCGCGCCGGGCTGGCGCCGATGCCGGCCTCGGAGCGGCCCGACGGCCGCACCGTGCTGCGGCTGCTGCCGTTCTTCGCCCTGCCCTTCGGGGTGCTGCTGGCGGTGCTGTTCGGCACCGGCCGTACGCCGGAGACCGCGGCCGGGGCGGCGATCGTCACCGCCCTCGCCCTGCTGTTGGTCGACGAGCGGCTGCGTGTCGTGCCGCGCATCTTCCTCGACCGGGTCGCCCGCGCCGCCGTCGACGCCGGCCGGCAGACCGCCGGCATCGCCGCGATCATCGTGTGCGCCGGGCTGATCGTCGGCGTGCTGAACCAGACCGGCCTCGGCGTGAAGGTGACCTCGGCGATGCTGGCGGTCTCCGGCGGCGAGCTGTGGGCGGCCCTGGTGCTGACCGCCATCGCCTGCCTGATCCTCGGCATGGAGGTGCCGACCACGGCGGCCTATGTGATCTGCGTCGCGGTCGCCGGGCCGGCGCTGATCGAGCTCGGCCTGCCGCCGCTGGTGACCCACCTGTTCGTGTTCTGGTACGCGCTGCTGTCGACCATCACGCCGCCGGTCTGCGGCACCGTGTTCATCGCCGCCGGCATGGCCGGCGCGCCCTGGCTGGCGGTCGCCGGGCGGGCGCTGCGGCTTGGCCTCGGGCTGTACCTGGTGCCGATCGCCTTCGTCGTGCAGCCGGCCATCCTCGACCCGGTCGGGCAGCCCTTCGAGGCGACGGTGGCGTTCCTGCGGATCGCGGCGGCGCTGTGGCTGGTCTCGGCGGCGGTGGCCGGCGGCGAGGACGGCCTGGCGCGATCGTGGCTGCGGCTTCTGGCACTGGTCGCCGGCGTGACGCTGCTGCTGGTGCGCCTGGTCTGAACCGTGCCGGTTCGCAGTTGCGGCGGTTCCTTGATATGATGGGCGGCCGTCGCGCGCGCCGGCTCGCCGCGTCGTGCCCTACCCCCGTTCATACCATTCCGGAGCGACAAGATGTGTTAACCTTTGCTCGTATAGGATTGGGGACGGACCGGTACGAATGATACGGGGCTCGGGGGCGACGGCATGACGCCGCAGCAGTTCGTTAACGTGCTTCAGGAGCATGAAGCCTGGCTCGGCAAGGGGCGCGGCGGCGTGCGCGCGAACCTGGCCCGCGAGAACCTTTCCGGGTTCTCGCTGGAGGGGGCGCGGCTGCGCGGCGCCAAGATGTCCGGCACCAACCTGTCGCGCGCCATCCTGATCCGCACCGACCTCAGCCACACCGACCTGTTCTGCGCGGTCCTCGACGGCGCCGACGCGAAGGGCGCCAGCTTCGAGAACGCCGACCTGCGCGGCGCCAACATCCGCAACGTCAACTTCAACGGCGCCAACCTGCGCGGCGCCGATTTCCGCGGCGGCACGCTGATGTTCGGCTCCGACGGCGAGGACGGCCGCCGCGACAGCCCGACCCGCAACGAGCGCGGCGCCGACCTGTCGAACTCGGCGATGGCGAACGCCAACCTGGCCGGCGCCACCCTGACCGGCGCCAACCTCTCCAGCGTCAACCTGCGCAACGCCAACCTGGAGGGCGCCGATCTCTCCAACTGCATCCTGTCGGACACCGACTTCACCGGCGCCAACCTGCAGGACGTGAACCTCAAGAACGCGATCATCGAGAACACCATCTTCAAGCACGCCAACCTGGCGGGTGCGACGATCGACGGCTGCGACATGTCCTCGGCGAACCTGACCGGCGCCAACATGGTGCGCAGCGAGGATTCGCTGCCCGCCGACATCCGCGACACGCTGAACAACCACTATGTCTGGATCCGCGAGGACGGCCGGCTCGGGCACCGCGCCGTCCTGGTGAACACCGACCTCGCCTATATCGACATCCCCGGCGTCAACCTGTCGGGTGCCGACCTGCACGGCTCGAACCTCGGCGGCGCCAACCTCTCCCAGGTGATGCTGGTGATGTCCGACCTGGCGAAATGCAACCTCGAGGGAGCGAACCTTTCGAAGTCGTCCCTGGAGGGCATCAACCTGTCGGGCGCCGTCCTGACCGGCGCCAATCTGGAGCGAGCCGTCGTCGGGCCGGTGAACCTCAAGGACAGCAAGGGCCGGCCGACCGGGCGGCTGTGGCCTGCGAATCTCTCCGGCGCCAAGATGAACAACGCCAACCTGCGCCGGGCGAACCTGCGGGGCGCCAACCTGTCGTACTGCGACCTGACCGGAGCCGACATCACCGGGGCCGATATCACCGGCTGCAATTTCACCGACGCAATCATCGACATCGAGCAACTCGATTCGGCGGTAAACAACGAGACGGCGACGGCCTGAGCCACCAACCCGGCGGCCCGCCCAGCCACACACGGAGCGCCGGATCGACAGTCGTCGCTGCAAGGAATCGTGCAATTTCGCTTCGCCGCATGGAAACAACCTTTTAACCTCTACCCGGTGACGCTATGACAAGGCCGGGTAACCGAGCGAACCGCTCGGACCATGAAACCGCAATCGATGAACGCCGACTTGCCAGGACCTTCAGACGACACGCGCGGCCGGACGCTCTCGACCATCAGCGACCAGTTGGAGCGCTTGATGACGCGGGTCGCCGATGATGTGGCGCGCTACGCGGACGCCAAGATCGGCCCGACCGGCGGAGGATTCGTCATCTATTACCTGACCGACGACTCCGGCGAACCACTGAAGACAAGCAACGCCGGCGATCAGGGGATCACGCTGGCTGACATCCAGCGCACCGCCGGCTACATACGCCTGCGCACCTATTGCGAGGAACTCGCCTTGTCCCTCCGGATCGACGAGCACTTCTATGCCGACGAGCCGCGGCCGACCAAGATCTACCGTGTCGTCGTCGATGGCTGGAGCTGATCCGAATCCATGTCGATGACCCCCGATCAGATCCTCGACATCATCGCCAGCCATGAGCGGTGGTTGCAGCGCCGGACCGGCGGCAACCGTGCCGACCTGTCGGGATGCAATCTGGCGGACTTCAACCTGGCGCAGGCCAACCTGCAGTCGGCCAAGCTGTCGGGCGCGTATCTGGCGCGGGCGATCCTGATCGGCGCCGACCTCTCCTACTCCGACATGTTCTGCGCCAACCTGGACGGCGCCGACCTCAACCGCGCCCTGCTGATCCGCGCCGACCTGCGCGGCGCGTTCATGCGCGGGGCCAACCTCGCGCATGCCAACCTGAAGGAGGCCGACCTCAGGGGCGGCGCGCTGATCAGCGGCAACCCTGCCGCACCGGCCACCATCATCCGCTCGAACATGGGCCAGTCGGACATGGAGGAGGCCGACATGGGCGGCGCCAACCTGTCCGGCACCGACCTGTCGCATTCCAGCATGATCGGCGCCACGCTCGAGAAGACGCTGCTGTGCGGTGCCAACCTGTCGGGCGTGAACCTGGAGGGCGCCAACCTGCAGGGTGCCGACCTCTCGGGCGCCAATCTGTCGAGTGCACGGATCATCGGCGCCAACCTCGCGGGCGCCAACCTGACCGGCGCCCTGATCCACCGCACCCAGTTCCAGAAGTCGGACCTGCACGGTGCGGTGCTGGAGAACGTCGACCTGTCCTCGGCCGACCTCGCCGGCGCCAATCTAAGCTCCGGCGACGGCCGCGGCCTGTCGCGCTCGATGCGGGACATTCTGCGCGAGCACGCCGTGTGGATCCGCGAGCAGGGCCGCGGCGGCTCGCGCGCCCAGCTCGCCAAGACCGACCTCAGCGGCATCGACATCTCCGACGTCAACCTGTCGGGCGCCGATTTGCGCGAGGCGATCCTGACCGGTGCGGTGATGCGGCGGACCAGCCTGGTGATGTCGGACCTGTCCGGCGCGAAGCTGCCGGGCGTCGACCTGCGCGATGCCGAACTCGCGGGCGTCAACCTGGCGGGTGCGAACCTGACCGGCGCCCGCATGGCCGGCGCCGACCTGACCTCGGTGGAGCTGAAGGGCAGCGACGGCCAGGCGACCGGCCGGCTGTGGGTCGCCAACCTGTCGGGCGCGATCCTGGTCGACGTCGACCTGACCGGCGCCCGGCTGTCCGGCGCAAACCTGAAGGGCGCCGACCTGACCGGGGCCAAGCTGACGCGGGCGCATCTGCGGGGCACCGACCTCGACGGCGCCCGCATCACCCCGCAGCAGCTGGCCCAGGCCGCCAGCCGCTAGGCGCACCCGCTACCAGCCGTTCACCCGGTCCCAGAACGCCTCCACCGGCTGCGCATCGCCGAGCCCGGTGCCGTCGACCACGGCATAGCGCTCATACATCGCCGCGGTCATGCAGGCGTGGTTCGGCAGCACGCGAACGCGCGAGCCGATCGGCAGCACCGCGAACGGCACCCCGCCGGGGCCGCCCAGCCGCCCGTGCTCCTGGTGCACGGCCTCCACCGTGAGGCCAGGATGCGGCAGGCCGAACACGTCGGTCACCAGGCCGAAGCCGCGGTCCGACGGCTGCGCGGCGGTGGAGCGGTCCTTCGACAACGCCAGCGCCCCGGCGTCGATATGCGCGGTGCCCTCATCCGGGCGGTGGTTGATGACGGTCGACAGCACCGTCAGCGCCACATCCTCGATTCCGCAGCACCCCACCCCGCTCTGGAACAGGTCCATGAACATGTAGACGCCGGGCCGGAACTCGGTCACGCCGTCGAGATGGCGGGCGAACAGCGCGCCCGGCGTCGAGCCGACGCTGACCTCGCGGCAGGAGATGCCGGCGGCGCGGATGCGCCCGGCGGCAGCGACCGCACCGGCGCGCTCGGCCTCGGCGATCACGGCGATCGCCCCGGGCTCGGTGCAGCCGTAGGTGTGGCCGGCATGCGCGAGCACCCCGCGCACCTCCATGCCGCCGTCGTGCAGCACCCGGGCGGTCTCCAGCAGGGCGGGCGAGTCCGGCGCCACGCCGCCGCGATGCTCGCCGACGTCGACCTCGATCATGACCGCGTAACGCACCCCGAGTTCGCGCCCCGCCCGCACGATCTCGGCGGCCACCGCCGGGCTGTCGGTGGTGATCGCCAGGTCGACGCCGTCGCGCAGCAGGCCGGCCGCCTCGGGCAGGCGGCCAGGGGCGATGCCGACCGCGTGCACGACGTCGCGCAGGCCGCTATCGGCGAAGTAGCGGGCCTCGCGCAGCGTCGACACCGTCACCGCGGGCGGCCCGTCGCCGATCGCCCGGCGCAGCACCTCGGCCGACTTTGCGGTCTTGCCGTGCGGCCGCAGACGCACGCCGAGCTCGGCGGCGCGCGCCCGCATCCGCGCCTGGTTGCGCTCCAGCTTGCGGCGGTCGAGGACCAGATGCGGGGTCGGCAGGTCTCGGATCAGCATGGCTCGTCCATCCTCAGGCCACCCGGTGCATCAGTTCGGAGCCGTCGCGCAGCCGGCGGATGTTCTCCACCGCGATCGCCAGGCTGCGCTCCAGCGTGCCCAGGGTGAAGAACGCCACATGCGGCGCCAGCACCACCCGGTCGAGCGCCAGCAGCGGGTTGTCGGCCGGCGTCGGCTCCTCGGCATACACGTCGAGCCCGGCCGCCATCAGCCGGCCGGCCGACAGCGCCGACACCAGGGCGTCCTCGTCGACCAGGCCGCCGCGCGCGGTGTTGACCAGGATCGCGCCCGGCTTCATGCGCACGATCGCGTCGCGGTCCAGCCAGTGCCGGGTCTCCTCGGTCAGCGGCATGTGCAGCGACAGGATGTCGGACTCGGCCAGCAGCCGGTTCTTGTCGACCCAGGTGCCGACAGCGGCCGGCTTCTCGGTGCGGCAGCAGTACAGGACGCGCGCGCCCATGGCGGCCAGCACCGGCGCCAGCATCTCCGGCACCGAGCCGTAGCCGGCGAGGCCGACCGTCCGCCCGGCGAGCTCGCCCAGGCTGTCCTGCATCGCCGCCGGCCAACCCCAACCCTCGCCGCGGCGGGTGCGGGCGTCGAACAGCGGCAGCCGGCGCAGGCAGGCCAGCATCAGCAGCAGCGTCATCTCCATGACCGCACGGCTGTTCGAGCCCGGCATGTTGCACACCGCAATGCCGCGCCGCTTCGCCGCCTCCAGGTCGATGGTGTTGACCCCGACGCCGACCTTCTGGATCAGCCGCAGCCGGGGTGCGGCGGCCATATGGGCGTCGGTCACCGGCCGCAGGTTGTGCAGCAGCACCTCGGCGTCCGGCAGCAGCGCCTCGAAGCCGGGATCGTCGTCTTCCCGACAGGTCGTGATGCTCAGCCGCTCCTGCCCCGCCAGCTCGGCGAGGCGGGCGGACAGCCAGGGACCGGCGTCGTAGTGATAGATGACCCGCATGCTCGATGCCCTCTAGCTCCTGCCCCAGGGAAAGCGGCCGCGCTCCGGCAGCGCCGCGCCGGACGGCAGCACCTCGGCGAGCCGCAGCCCTTCGTTCCATTTCGCCATCCGCTCGGAGCGGGCGAAGGACCCGACCTTGAGCTGCGGGATGCCCCAGCCGACGGCCAGATGCACGATGGTGACGTCCTCGGTCTCGCCCGAGCGCGCCGAGACGATCGCCCCCCAGCCGGCCGCCCGGGCGGCGGCCAGCGCCTCGACGGTCTCGGTCAGCGTGCCGATCTGGTTCGGCTTGATCAGCGCGGTGTTGCCGGCCCCGGCGGCGGCAGCGGCGGCGATGCGCGCGGCGTTGGTGGTCACCAGGTCGTCGCCGACCACCTGCACGCCCTTCGGCGCCGCCTTCGCGAAAGCGGCGACGCCGGCCAGGTCATCCTCGGCCAACGGATCCTCGATCGACACGATCGGATAGCGCTGCAGCCAGCCCAGCAGCATCTCGGACAGGCCGTCGCTGTCGACCTCGCGGCCGTCGCGCGCCAGCCGGTAGCGGCCGCCGCGCCCGAAGTCGCTGGCGGCGATGTCGAGGGCGATCGCCACCTCGTCTCCGGGGATCCGCCCGGACCGCTCGATGGCGCGCAGCAGCAGGTCGAGGGCGTCCTCGTTGCCGTCGAAGGCCGGCCACCAGCCGCCCTCGTCGGCCACGCCCTGCAGCCGCCCGGCGTCGGCCAGCAGCTCGCCGGCGGCACGGTAGACCTCGGCGGTCCAGTCGAGGGCGGTCGGATAGTCCGGCGCCCCGGTGGCGATCACCATGAAGTCCTGCACGTCGACCCGCCGGGCCGCGTGCGCGCCGCCGCCGAGGATCTGGATCTCCGGCAACGGCAGCGGCCCCGGCCGGTCGCCGGCGAGGTGACGCCACAGCGGCACCCCGGCGGCCGCGGCCGCCGCGTGCGCCAGCGCCATCGAGGTCGCCACCAGGGCATTGGCGCCGAGCCGCGACTTGTCCGGCGTGCCGTCGAGCGCGATCAGGTCGCGGTCGAGCGCCGCCTGCTCGCCGACCAGCCGGCCGAGCAGCGCGTCGGCGATCGGGCCGCTGACGGCGGCCACCGCGCCGCGCACGTCGCGGCCGCCAAAGGCGGGGCCGCCGTCGCGCTTGTCGAGCGCCTCGGCCGACCCGGTGGAGGCGCCCGCCGGGGCGATCGCCCGCCCGACGGCGCCGCCGCCGCAGCGGATCTCGACCTCGACGGTCGGCCGGCCGCGGCTGTCCCAGACCCGCCGCCCGACCACGCGCTCGATTCGATCGCTCACGCCCCGATCTCCCTCGCCCAATCCCGATGCAGTGCGGCCAAGCTGTCGGGCGCCTCGGCGAGCCAGGCGCGCGCCCGTCGCCGCACACGCTCGCGCTCGGCCTCCCCGGTCAGGTACTCGACCGGCGACTTGCCGTCCACCCGGGCCAGGAACAGTCCCGGCAGCAGGGTGGCCACCCGCGCCTCCAGGGCCGCCGCATCCTCCCAGTCGATCCGTACACGATACCCGGTCCACAGCGCGTCGAACGACGCCAGCAGGTCGGCGGCGGCACGCGGCACCCACAGCGTCTTCAGCAGCAGGTGGTTCAGGCAGAACGCCACGTCGAACGCCGGGTCGCCCCACCAGGCGCACTCGGCATCGAGCAGGATCGGACCCTGCGGGCCGATCTGGATGTTCTTCGGGCTGACGTCGCCATGCACCAGGCAGAGCCGGGTGGCGGCGGTGCGGGCGACCAACGCCGCCAGCACACCGGCGCGGTCGGGATGCGCCCGGGCCGCGGCCTCCAGGTACGGTTCCAGCCGGATGGCATGGAAGATCGAATCGGTGGCGAAGTCGGCAGCCAGCTCCGGCCGCGCCGCGGTGCCGGCATGGATCCGCCCGAGCCGGTCGCCGACCGCCCAGGCCACCGCCGGATCGGCGACGCCGGCCGCCAGGTCGGCCTTCCACAGCCGATGTGTCGACGGGTCGAGCCAGGCCATGGCGAAGAGGCCGGCCTGCGGGTCGTGGCCGAGGATCGGCGGCACCGCCTCCGGCACGATCAGACCGGCGGCGCGGAACCAGGCCACCTCGAACCGGTTGCGCTCGACGGGTGCGAGCCATTCGGCGACCACCTTCAGCCGGCCCAGCGCCCGCTTCACGCAGAACGCGCCTCGCACGGCGTCGATCCGCCAGATGTCGGAGGCCACGCCGCCGGTCAAGGCGGTGGCGGAAGGCATCTCGCCGGGCTCGACCAGCGCCATGCGCCGCAGAGCCTGCAGGACGTCGTCGGGCGGAGGCGAGGACATGGACTGGAGCGATCCGCAAGGTAGGGTAACGATGAGACCGATTCATAGCGCGAACCCCACCCCGAGGGCGATGCCGACGTGACCGACCGATCGACGGAGGCGCCGATGCGGCGACGGCGCATCCTGCTGATCACCGACGACGTGGTGTTCAACGGCCCGGACGGGCCGACTGCCCGCCTGGCCAGCACGCGGCTGCGATTGCTGGTGGCCCTGGAGGCATTGAACGCCGCCGGCCACCAGGCCCGGCTCGTCGCCAACACCACTCCGCAGCACATCCTGCACGACCACGAGTTCGCCAAAGCCGACTGCATCCTCTTCGGCAAGGTGTTCCACGACTATCGCGAGCTGGCTGTGGCGGCCCGGAGCGCCGGCAAGACCACCTGCGTCGACGTGACCGACGACCTGCAGCGCTATCGCCTGCTGGCGCCGATGCGGGCGCTGGTCGACGTCGTCGACTCCGTCACGGTTCCAAGCGACGAACTCGGCCGACTGGTGGGCGAGTGGACCGGCCATCGCCTGCCGGTGATGCGCATCGTCGATCCTCTGGAGCACGCGCCCGCCCGCCCCGGCGGCGACCCCTGCCGCGCCCCGCTGCGCCTGCTCTGGTTCGGCTCGCCAACGAACGCGCGCCACCTGCTTCCACAAGCGCCGGGACTGGCCGGGCTCGCCGAGCGCCGCCCGATCGAACTGGCGATCGTGTCGACAGGAGAGCGGGCCTTCGACGGCCTCCTGGATCGCTATCACTTCTCCCGAGGCATGAAGCTGCAGGTCCGCTTCGTCGAATGGTCGCCGGACGCGCAACGGCGCGAGCTCGACCATTGCGACCTGGTCGCGCTTCCAGGCGACATCGAGGCCGACTCGGGCCTGAAGAGTGCCAACCGGCTGATCACCGCGATCGCCGCGGGGCGGCTCGCCGTGGCCTCGCCGCTGCCGTCCTACCGGCCGTTCGCCAACCACGCGCTCCTGGTCGACGACATGGCGGACGGCATCGAGATGGCCCGGGCAATGCCGGTGGAGCGCCATCACGCCGTCCTGCTGGCCGGGCAGGCGCTTATCGAGCGCGATTATGCGCGTGCCGTGATCGGCCGGCACTGGGTGGAAGCGCTCGCCGGCTCCAGGCAGCCGGCCCTCGGGTCATGAGCCGGACGCTCCGCGCGGCAGCCTCACTGCACGCGTCCCCGACGGCCCCGCCGGCGCGGCTGCTCCCCGCACTCGACCCCGGCGGCGGCGAGAAGCGCATCGACCGGCCCGGCATCCGCCGGGTTGCACGCCCGTCGCGCCGCCCGGATCACCGCCGCGTCGGGGACCACGGCGGCGATCGGCTCCAGCCGCCGGCCGGCCGCGTCCCTCCAATCCGCCCGTCGGGCGAGAGCCAGCAGAACCCCGGCGAAGTCGACGCCGGCGGTGCCGGCCGCGGTCAGCGCCAGGCGCCGGGCGGGTGCCGGGGCGGCCTCCAGAACCGCTGCCAGACGGAGCGCCGAGCGCATCAATTCACCGGGCTGCCGGGCCGCCAGCAGGCCTTCAACCTCGGTGTCGTCGGCCCCGGCGTCCGCCGCCAGCAGGGCGAGCACGGCCGCCGACCGCAGCATCGCCGGCAGCGGCACCGCCGCGACCAGGTCGTCCGCCAGCACCGCTTCCAGCGGGCGAAGCGCTGGATGCCGGAATGGCCGCGCCACCCCCGCATCGTCGGCAATCCAGAGCGCGGCGCTGGCCGCGGCCGCGCCTGCGGCGGTGGCCGGGACCGCGAGCAGCGGGGGTATCGCCGAGGCGTCGACGGGTTGCGGGGGGTCATCGGGATCCGGCACAAGCGCGCGGTAGGGGCTGCGCTGCCCGACCATCAGGGCGGCGCCCTTGGCGACTTCGGCCGCGGTGCCGCCACCGACCGCCACCAGCGCATCGCACCCCTCGAAGTGATAGCTGGCCACCGCGTCGGCGACCACCGCCAGGGACGGGCTCGCCCCCCGGTCGAAGGCCCACACCGCCAGTCCCGCCGCCTC